>Ga0228702_1000016_pt1 | contig 285151 bp, 283 predicted proteins | sample McNCre217_Aug_MG_2_FD_178018 | JGI IMG/M metagenome (GOLD analysis project Ga0228702, IMG submission 178018) | Freshwater microbial communities from McNutts Creek, Athens, Georgia, United States - 20-17_Aug_MG | ecosystem: Environmental > Aquatic > Freshwater > Creek | place: USA: Georgia... | reverse complement strand
CGCCACCCAGTGGGCCAATGCCCACAATGAACAAGCGACCATCTTCAGGCGAAATGCCGTGGATGTTGGGGAATACCAAATCGGCATGGTGGCCCGCAATCGCGCGATGAGGAATCGCAGGTGCTAAGGCTTTGAAAATCGTATCAATCACGGTCATGGGGAAGGTCATCCACACACGCATAGGGTATGGACGCTCAGCGCTGATGACGGTGCCCATGGGCATGATGACCTTCAGAGGACGGAAGCTGCCATCGTTCACGGGATAGTCGGTGGGCGTGGTCAAGCACTTGTAGGCGACTTGCGCACAAGCGATGCCCGTTGTGAAACCTGAGTTGTAGAAGCCTTTCACTTGCTTGCTCACATCGGACAAGTCCACTTCCATCTCATCGCCCTTAACGGTAACTTTGACGCGAATAGGAATGCGTTTGCCGATTTCTAAACCATCGTCATCCATGAAAGACTCTGCTTCGTACACGCCATCAGGAATAGATAAAGTGTTTTGACGTGCCAGAGCTTCAGACGCATCCATGATTTGAAGAATCGAGGCTTGCACATCTTGGTTTCCGTAACGTTGCACCAACTCCAGGAACCGACGCTCACCTGTGGTGATGGCCGTGATTTGGGCACGCAAGTCACCCAAGGCACGCTCGGGCATACGCACGTTCATGGCGATGATGTCCAGCAAGTCTTGGTTCACTTTGCCCGCCGATTGGTATTTCACAATCGGGATTTGGATGCCCTCAGAGTAAATATCGGTGGTGATTTGCCCCAAACTGCCACCCACATCCAACCAGTGCGCCATACAGCAGGTAAAGCCAATCAACTCACCATCGTGGAACACAGGCATGGTGAATGTGAAATGGTTCAAGTGGCTGCCTGTGGTGTAGGCATCGTTCGTGACCAAGATATCGCCGGGGTGGATGTTTTCGTAGCCAAAGTGACGGATCTTCGATTTCACAGTTTCAGACATGCCGCGAATGAACATGGGCAAACCCAAACCAATGGACACCGTGTCGCCCTCTTTGGTGAAAAGACCAACCGTGAAGTCCAGTGCCTCATAAATGATGAGGTTGTAGGCGGTGCGCATCAAGTTGGTTTTCATCTCCTCTGTGACGGCAAACAAGCCGTTGCGGATGATTTCCACAATCACAGGGTCCACTGCCTGTGCATTGGATGGTTGAACGTGTGTCGTGCTCATGAGCGGTCACTCCCGATTGAAATTTGAAGGTTGCCGTACAGATCAACTTTGACGCTGTCGCCAGGTTGAACCACGGTGGTGGATGCGTGTTCTTCCACGAGCGCTGGGCCGTGAAACTCGTTGCCGCTCTTGAGCAAATCGCGTCGGTAGACAGGCGTGTCAACAAAGTCACCCGCACTGCGGAAATAGACTGGCTTGTGCGCACGTAAGGCTTGCGCATCAGGTTTTTCTTGACCCGTTTCTACCGCGTTGCGAGGTGGTTTTTTCATACGACCCAGCACTGTCACGCGCAGGCTGACAATGTCAGCCGCTTCTTTGGGGGCTGATGTGCCGTAGCGCACTTTGTGGACTTCATCAAAGTGGTTCTTGATGGCAGCACGGTCTTTGCTAACAAAAAACTCATGTGGCAAATCAACTGTCACCGCATGCTCTTGGCCGAAATAGCGCATATCCGCAGCGCGTTCAAACACAATTTCTTCTGGGCGAATTTGTGAAGCGCCAATCGCTGCACGACCTTCGTCTTCCATCTCTTTGTAGAACGCTTCGATCTCATCAAAAGACAAGCTGTCCAAACGGCGGAACACTGAGCGAACATAGTCATAACGCAAGTCGCTGAACAACATGCCGTAGGCCGAGAAGTAGCCAGGCGCATGTGGAATCAACACTTTGCGGATGCCAATTTCACGTGCAATGGCCGAGGCATGTAAAGGGCCTGCGCCGCCGTACACCACCATGGTGAAGCTGCCCGCATCCAAACCACGTTCGGTCGTCACCGCTTTGACGGCATGTGACATTTGCGTCACCGCAATACGCAAAATACCATCGGCCGCTTTGGTGGCATCCAAGCCCAAGGGCTTGGCAATTTTGTCTTCCATCGCTTGCTTGGCACGGTCCAGATACAGCGGCATTTCGCCACCAAGGAAGTTGTGTTCATCCAAACGGCCCAGAATCAAGTTCGCATCTGTCACGGTTGGCTCAGTGCCATCACGGCCATAGCAAACAGGACCTGGCATGCTGCCCGCAGAACGTGGGCCCACGCGCAATGAGTTGCCCAACTCCACACGCGCAATCGAACCGCCGCCCGTGCCCACCTCAAAAATATCCATCATGGGAATTTGAATCGGCAAGGCTTTTTCGTAGCCACCAATCAACGCACTGCCCGTGGTCAACGGACGACCTTCACTGATCACGCCAGCCTTGGCTGTTGTGCCGCCCATGTCGAACGCGATGGAATCGGGCATGCCGAGTTGGGCGCAAATGGCTTGTGCGCCAATCACACCTGCAGCAGGTCCAGACTCCAACATGCGCACGCAATCGCGACGTGCATGCTCAACAGGGAACAATCCACCGGTGGATTGAACAGCATAGAAATCCCCCTCAAAGCCTTTGTCGCTTAAGTGGTGCTCTAGCTCACCCAGGTATTCAGACACACGAGGGCCCACATACGAGTTGGCCACCGCAGTCGACACGCGCTCAAACTCACGATACTCCTGTGACAGTTCGTGTGATGCCGTCACAAACGCGCCTGGAATTTCTTCTTGAAGAATCGCTTTGACACGGCGCTCATGGTCTGGGTTGCGGTAGGAGTGCAACAACAAAACTGCCACCGCTTCAATGTGCTTCGCCTTAAGCTCGCGGGCGAGCTCACGCACGGCCTTCTCATCAAGCGGCTTGTGCAATGAGCCATCAGCACGCAAACGCTCCGACACTTCATAACGCAACGAGCGTGGCACCAGTGGCTCATGCTTGGAGAAAAACAAGTTGTAAGCATCCGGACGATTGACACGACCGATTTCGTAAATATCGCGAAAACCTTCGGTGATGAGCAAGGCTGTTTTTGCACCATTGCGTTCCAGCAAGGTGTTGATCGCAATGGTTGAACCGTGCAAGAACAAGTAACCGTTGCTTAAGTCGATGCCTGCGCCATCCAAGGTGTTTTGGATGCCACTGACCAATTCGCCGTGTGTGGACAGTGCTTTGCCGAACGAGATCGCACCCGTGGACTCGTCAAAGCAAGCCATGTCCGTGAAAGTGCCGCCGATGTCGACCGCAATTCGCAATGAGTTTTTAGATTCAGACATTCAAAATTCCTTTATGCAGCGTGAGACACAACATTGCGCAGCGTGCCCAGCCCTGTGATTTCAACTTCAATCACATCACCGGCCTTCATGTAGACGGGAGGCTCGCGACGGTCCCCCACACCACCCGGCGTGCCTGTGGCGATGACATCGCCTGGTGACAGGTTGGTGAAACCAGAGAGGTATTCGATGATCACGGGCAAGGTGTAAATCAAGTCAGCCACGGATGCGTGCTGCATGACTTCGCCATTGAGACGAGACTCCAAGGTGAGTTGGTTCACATCTGGAATTTCTTGGCGCGTGGCCATGAAGGGGCCCAACGGACCTGTCAATGGAAAGTTTTTACCGGGAATCCATTGGTGCGTATGACGTTGCCAATCGCGTGCTGTGCCATCGTTGAAACAGGCATACCCAGCGATGTGCTCAAACGCTTGCGCCTGCGTGATGTTGCGGCCACCTTTGCCGATGATCACCGCCAACTCACCTTCAAAGTCAAAACGTGTGGTTTCTTTGGGATGCGGCAGAGGCGCGTTGTGCGCATTCAAACTATCTGCAAAGCGCGTGAAGATGGCCGGGTGCTCGCTGTCGGCACGTTTGGTTTCCGCCACATGCGTTTTGTAGTTCAAACCGATGCAGAAAACTTTTCCAGGGTTTGGAATCACAGGTAGCAAACGCGCTTGCGATGAAGTCACCGCCTTGCCGTTCTGACGGATGGCAACTTCCAAAGCATCCAATTGATCTGCAGCAATGACCGACTTCAAATCTGGATAGTGCGCTTGAAAGGCATCAGGCACTTGAACCCAATTGCCTTCGTCTTTCCAGAGGCCGTAGGTCTGTTGACCCGCAATTTCAAAACTGACAAAGCTCATCGTTTTTCCTTCGATATGTGGCACCGACCGTCGATGCATCTGAACAATGAGCGCGAGTTTATGGATGGATTAAGCATCTGCCTAGAATGAATTCAGAGATTTCAGATATGCCTAAAATGGCATATCAATGAAGATGCCATGCACATCAATGACTTACGCTTATTTTTAGAAGTTGCCGAGTTGGGTAGCTTCACCAAGGTGGCGATTCAACGCAACACCGTGCAGTCACACATCAGTCGACAAATCAGTGATTTTGAAAAAACGTGTGGCAGTGCGCTGTTCCGACGCACGGGTCGAGGCGTGGTGCTGACTGAGTTTGGTGTGCATGTCCAACAGCGTGTGCGTGGCTGGCTCAAAGACAGCGATGAGCTATTTGCCGATATACAGCAAGCCTCCCGCGTTCCTATGGGCGAAGTCAAGATCGGTGTTCTACCCTCAGCCGCACACCCTTTGATGACACACATCTTCAAACGCTTGCACCATGACTATCCCAAGATCAAACTGAACATTCGTGAAGGGCAAGGCAGCGAGTTAGATGGCCTCTTGGACACAGGTGCGGTCGATATGGCGATCTTGTTTCGTTACGAAAAACCAACCGGCAGCGATGAAACACTTTTATCAACCGCGAACACCTATCTTGTGTCGTGTCCTGGCCTCTCTTTGACTTACTCAGACACCGTTGACTTCAAACGGCTAGAAGGTTTACCGCTTGTTTTACCCAGACGCCCCTCACACTGGCGATCGATCTTGGATGAAACAGCAAAAAGCAAAGGCTTTGGCTTGATGGCCGAAGTCGAGGCAGATTCCCTGCGCGTCCAAAAGGAAATCATCGCTTCCAACCCGCATATGTATGCCCTGCTGGGTCCTTTCTCCGTCGATGAGGAACTACGTACGGGAAAACTGCAAGCAGCGAAAGTGATTGCGCCTGATCTCAAACGCTATGTCACGCTCGCACACCCCAAGCAGGGTCACTTCACACAGGCAAGCCGCATCGTTTCTCAGTTGATCAAAGAAACGGTGCAGAACTGGAAAGGTCAGCTCTCCAATCCGACCAGCCCATAAGACCTACCTCTGATACGAGATAGGTCTACGTCAACTGACTGCTTCAATCAGATCAGTCAAGCGACAAGCCAGACCGCGCAGCTACTGCACGCCAACGCGCGACCTCTGACTCCGTGTGTTTGGCCAAAGCGTCACCCGTGTATTGCTCTGCAGGCAACATTTGAATCGCTTGCTCAGCCATCTTGCCTGTGTAGGCTTTGTCTTTCATGACCTTCAAGTAAGCGTTTTGCACTTTGTCGATAGCGGCTTTGGGTGTGCCTTTGGGGGCGTAGATGCCGTACCAAGTAGACGCTTCAAAACCAGGCATGACGGTTTCGTTTAAGGTGGGAACATCTTTGAGCTGAGGCAATCGCATTTTGGATGTGACTACCAATGGACGCACTTTGCCTTCTTTGATTTGTGGCAGTGCGGTGTTGGTTTGATCCAGCATGCCATCGACTTGTCCGCCGATCACATCAATCAGCGCAGGGCCCGCACCTTTGTAGGGAACCATCGTCACTTTGATGCCTGCAGAGCTGGCCACCAATGCTGCAATCAGATGTGAGCTAGACCCCACCCCCGCATTGCTGATGAACACCTTCTCTGGATTCTTCTTGGCAAAGTCAATCAAGCCTGCAATGTCTTTGGCGGGATGATTTTGTCGAACCATCAGCACCAAGGGCGTGTCAGGGAAACGAAAAACACCATCGAAATCTTTGACGGGGTCATAACCCAATTTTTTGTAGAGCGCAGGCGCTGCGCCCATGTAACCCATATGACCCACCAAGAAGGTGTAGCCATCGTTCTTGGCCTTCGCCACTTTGGCGGCACCCACCGTGCCACCTGCACCGGGCGAGTTGTCAATGACAATGGGTTGCCCCAACTCACGCGCCACGCGGTCAGCGATGTGACGAGCTAATGCATCGGTCGGGCCACCCGCGGCAAACGGCACAACCCACGTGATGGGTTTGTTGGGATAGGCATCTTGCGCTGCAGATATTCCTGCTGACACAACGGCCAGCACACCCACAGCAGATGAAATGAGGGTGCGGCGCACGCGTGAGAATGTTTTGTTCATGGGGATCTCCGTCTAATTTACAGGGTGAATCAACGTGGCTTGGCAGCGAGTGCTTTGTCCACCATTTGCGCGGCGCAGCCCAAGTAATTGGTGGGCTCACACATGGCATCGATTTGCGTGAGGCTGACCAAGCGCGTGACGTCGTCATTGGCCTTGAGCACATCAGCCAAGGTGCGTTTTTGTTCCAACGCCACACGGCAAGCGGCATAGACCACATCGTGCGCTTCGTTGCGGCCCAGTGCAGGTGCCAATCCCATCATCACAGCTTCAGCCACGATGAGACCACCGGTTGAGTCGAGGTTTTGACGCATGCGCTGCGTATCCACCTCTAGGCCTGTGAGCATGAACAAGGCTTGCGACACAGCGCCTGCGGTGTGCAAAAACGCTTCTGGTAACGCCACCCATTCGGCCTGCCAAGGACCTGTGGCGCGTTCGAAATCTTGCACTGCACCATCCAAAGCCAAGCCGGCCAAATGGCGCACGGTCTTGGCGGCACCAATCATGACTTCGCAGCTGATGGGGTTGCGCTTTTGCGGCATGGTGCTCGAGGCACCACGGCCTTGCACAAAGGGCTCAAACACTTCACCAAATTCATTGGCCATCATCAAGGACACATCCAACGCCATCTTGGCCAAGGAGGTGGTGACCAAACCCAACCACTGAGCGGTTTCAGCCAGGCCATCGCGTGCGGTATGCCAGGTCGTTTCAGGCACGCCCAACTTCAACTCAGCCATCATGGCCACTTGCACCTCAAGGCCACGTTGACCTAACGAGGCCAAGGTGCCACCGGCACCCGCAAACTGGCCCACCAACACGCGAGGGCGCAGTTGCTGCAGACGTTCCAAATTGCGTTCGACCATGCCCAGCCAAATGGCCGTCTTCAAACCAAACGTCACAGGCAAGGCATGCTGCAAATGGGTACGGCCCGCCATGGGCGTGTCACGGTACTCAGCGCTCAAGCGGCGCAACTGCGCAGCGACACCGCGCAAATCGGCCTCCACCAAATCGAGGCCCGCACGGATTTGCAGAACCAAGGCCGTGTCCATGATGTCTTGGGTGGTGGCACCCCAGTGCAAAAACTTGCCTGCATCACCCAGACCTTCGGCCAGCTGATGCACCAAGGGCAAGATGGGGTAGCCCACGTTGTGCGTTTCTCGCTCAAGGCGGTCCATGTCCAACGCAATTTGAGAAGCACGTTCGGCAATGGCCTTGGCTGCCTCGGCAGGAATCAGGCCCAACTTGCCTTCTGCCAAGGCCAAGGCGACTTCAGTTTCGGTGTAACGCGCCAGAGTGCCGTTGTCAGAAAACACCTGTTTCATCTCAGGCGTAGAAAACAAGCTGCCGAGGAAACGTGAATCGATCAGGGTGGAATGCATTGAGAAATCTCCTATATGTTCGAACATATTATATGTACGAACATATAAACTCAAAACATACGGACAAACCCTTTGTCTTTAAACTCCACGCATGGACCGACAACCTCTTTATTCCCGCATCGCAGATCAACTGGCCAAAGACATTGCCAAAGGTCGCTACCCCGTGGGAACCACGCTGCCCGCTGAACCCGATTTGGCCACTCAGCTCAAGGTCAGCCGTTCCACGGTGCGTGCGGCTTTGGCCAGTTTGGAAAACAGAAAGCTGGTCTCTCGCAAAAAAAATTCAGGCACCCGTGTGGAAGCCCTCAGCCCACAAGGTGACTACGGCGCCACCCTCACCTCTTTGTCGGATTTGATTCAATGGGCACAGGCCTGTGAACGTTCGGTACAGCACACAGGCGAGATCGTGATGGATCAGGCCTTAGCCAAAGAACTCGGTTGTGATGCAGGCAGCAAATGGCTGTGCATTCAGAGTTTGCGTTTTGATGCGGCCCGAGGAAAACTGCCCGTCTCGTGGACCAACGCCTACATCGATGCCAAATACGCCAGCATCCTCAAAGCCATCCAAACCCATCCGAGCGCGTTGATGTCCGAGCTGCTGGAAAAAGAATTTGGCTTAGACCTCGCCACGGTTGAGCAAGACGTGACGGGTTGCAAACTCGATGCGCCCTTGGCAAAAAGCTTGAACGCCGACAAAGACGAAGCCGCACTGCAAGTCATCCGACGTTACTTGACGCGCGACCACCAACCCGTGCTGGTGACGGTGTCTATTCATCCAGCCCAACGGTTTTCAATTCGAACCACGTTGACGCGCCACTGAATCTCAGAGGCGTTTGGCTAGAAGTCGCCAACGCACCGTCAGCCCCAGCAAGGCGATGAGCGAATAAATAGCACCGGCGTAAAAAGTGGTTTCAGCACCATGCTGATCCCACAACCAACCGGCAAAGCCACTGGCTACGAGCATGGCCACTCCGCTGAAAAGATTGAACACACCATAGGCCGTTCCTCGCAAATCCACAGGTGCGTTGTCCGCCACCATCGTGGCGAGAAGTCCTTGTGTCATGCCCATGTGAACGCCCCACAAAATGACGCCGATGAGAACCGTCCACCAGTGGTGCCCACTGGCCAAGACCAAATCCGCCGCGATCAAAACAACCAAGCCCAAGGCCAACAATTTGGCGTGGCTCATGCGATCAGAGAGCCACCCAAACGGATAAGCCGAGCCTGCGTAGACAAGGTTCATGGCCACCATCACCAATGGCACCCAAGCAACAGCCACGCCTGATTGCTCAGCCCGCAGCACCAAAAAAGCTTCACTGAACCGAGCAAGGGTGAAGAGTCCCCCGATCCCAACCACCCACCAATACGATGCGCCAAGACGGCGCAAGTTCTCGCGCTGAATGGGGTTGGTGCGCTGGTGGCCCATCTGTGACTCGGGCTCTTGCACGCCCACCAACAACAAGAGCACCGCCAACAGACCAGGAATCACAGCGACCCAAAAAACAGCACGGAAATCGTTGGCCCAAAGCAGCATCAACCCAACACCCAACAGAGGGCCGACAAACGCCCCCACGGTGTCCAACGATTGACGCAGACCAAAAGCAGCGCCGCGTATCTCAGGCGGTGTTAGGTCGGCAACCAAGGCATCACGGGGTGCGCCGCGAATGCCTTTGCCCACGCGATCCATCAATCTGGCTGCAGTGACAAGACCAGCGCCTGAGGCGATGGCAAATAGCGGTTTGGTCAACGCCCCCAAGGCATAGCCAAACAGCGCGAGGCCTTTGCGCTTGCCTAAGTAGTCACTCAAAGTACCCGAGAACACTTTGACGATCAAGGCGGTGGCCTCTGCCAAGCCTTCGATGATGCCGACGGTAAAAACGCTCACGCCCAACACGCCAACAAGAAACATCGGCAACAGGCTGTGAATCATCTCGGAGGAGATGTCCATGAGCATGCTCACAAATCCAAGGACCCAGATACTGGGCGGAATTTTTTTGACAGATTCAGTCATCGATCAATTTGTAACGGTGGTTAGTTCCATTGTGACCTGAACCTCATCAACACCCCACATTTGAAAGCGGTACATGAGGTTGTCTACACTGAGGCAATGATTCAAGGCCTCGTTCAACTCTTCATCTTCCAAGCCCTCGGCGAACTGGTGTCTAAGTTCGCCCTGCCTTTCATCCCTGGTCCTGTGCTGGGCTTGGTGTTGTTGCTGGCGTTTCTCAGTGTGCGTGGTCACGTGCCTGCGTCGATTGACTTGGTGGGCGGCAGCATCCTGCAGCACTTGGGGCTACTGTTCATCCCTGCGTCGGTGGGCGTGGTGCTTTACTTGCCGGTGTTGAAAGCCAACGCATGGGCCATTAGCGCAGCGCTGGTCATCAGTGTGTTGGCCACCGTTGCGGTGACGGCAGGCTTGCTCAAAGTGTTGGCAAAGAAAGAAGGCACATGAGTAACGAATTTCAAACGCACTTGCCGCCCATCTCTGAAATTTGGGTCTACCTCTCAGGCAGCCCTCTGCTGGCCTTGGTGCTGACGTTGAGTGCGTATTTGCTAGGCCTGACTTTGTATGAGCGCAGCCAACGTAACCCACTGGCCAACCCTGTGCTGATTGCAGTGGTGGTGGTCACCCTCAGCATCAGCGTGCTCGACATGCCGTATGCCAAGTATTTCGAGGGCGCGCAGTTTGTGCACTTTTTGCTGGGCACGGCCACGGTGTCGCTGGCCATTCCAATCTACAAAGGTTTTGCGTCGCTCAAGGGGCGCATGGGTGTGTTGCTGCTGTCGCTGGTGGCGGGTGGCGTGACCTCGGCGCTCACCGCGGTGGGCGTGGCGCGCTGGTTGGGTGTGGACGAATCGTTGGTGCGCGGTTTGGTGGCCAAGTCGGTCACCGCGCCCATTGCGATGGGCATTGCAGAACGCGTGCAAGCCTCACCCACCTTGACGGCCATCTTTGCAGTAAGCACCGGCATCTTGGGTGCGGTGTTGGGTCGCTATGTGTTGGATGCTTTGCGCGTCACCGCTTGGTGGCAGCGCGGCTTTGCCCTCGGCGTGGCAGCGCACGGCATAGGTACCTCACGCGCCTTCAGCGTGCACCCCGAAGCAGGCGCCTATGCCAGTCTAGGCATGGGTTTGCACGGCATAGTGGGTGCGGTGGTGATTCCTTACGCGGTGGCTTGGTGGTTTTAACGTTTACTTAACGAGCGCCACCGACTTCACTTGTGCCCATGCAGGCATGCCCACCTGCAAGCCAAGCTCATAAACACCACGCGCCGTGACGCGTGCCAGTAGCACGGTGTCGCCACAGCGCAAACGTAACAGGGCTTGCGACGGATGCGCATCCGGTGTGATGGCATCCACCACGCAGGGCACATGGTTTTGAATGCTGGTGTGTGTGGCCTCGTGCAGGGTCACGCTCACATCGCGGGCCAGCACACGCAAGCGCACAGTTTGGCCAATTGCTAGGCCACTGTCGCGCACCCACAGTGCGCCACCGGCAAAGCCCACTTGGGCCAAATGCCATTGGGTGTCGATGTTCAGCACGATGCCTGTCAGTAAAGCACCTGCATCCTCACCCACCACCACGGGCAGCTCAGCTTGCGTCAGCACCTCGGCCACGGGGCCGTTGGCTTGCACGCGGCCTTCGTTCATCACCACCAATGTGTCGGCCAAGCGCGCCACTTCATCCACCGCGTGAGTGACGTAGAGCATGGGGATGTTCAAGTCGTCACGCAATTTTTCTAACCACGGCAACACTTCTTGTTTGCGTGCATGGTCCAAGGCTGCCAAGGGTTCATCCAGCAACAACAAGCGCGGTTGCGTGACCAAAGCGCGGGCAATGGCCACACGTTGGCGCTCGCCTCCCGACAACTCGTGACTGCGACGCTTGAGCAAGTGGCCAATGCCCAGCAGCTCGATGACCTGTTGCTGCACGGCTCGGCTCATCGCGTTGCGACTTTGCTTTTCAGCACGTGTGTGGCCATAGGCCAAGTTGCCCGCCACATCCAAGTGGTCAAACAAGGACGCTTCTTGAAACACATAGCCCAAGGCGCGTTGGTGCGTGGGCAGGCACACATCGTGTGCATCGTCTTGCCACACCTCATGGCCCAGTTGCACCACGCCACGCGCCGAGGGTTCTAGCCCAGCGACGCAACGTAGCAAGGTCGTTTTGCCGCAACCTGAGGGGCCGTAAACAACCGTGATGCCATGCGCGGGCAACTGCATATCGACCGACACCTCAAAGTCAGCACGCGCCAGATTGAGCTGCAAATGAATATTCATGCGCCCACCTTTTGGCGAGGGTTGAGGCGTCGGTTAAACCACGATAGACCTAACAACACCACAAACGAAAACACCAACATCACCCCCGCCAAACCATGCGCTTGTAAATAGGCCATGGCTTCCACGTGGCCGTAAATTTGGGTGGACACCACACGCGTTTTGTCGGGGATGTTGCCGCCAATCATCAGCACCACACCAAACTCACCCACCGTGTGCGCAAAGCTCAGCATGGCAGCCATCACAAAGCCGGGTTTGGCCAAGGGCACGGCCACGGTAAAAAATGCATCCCACTTGCTGGCACGCAAAGTGGCGGCCACTTCCATGGGGCGCGGTCCCATGGCTTCAAAGGCATTGACCAGTGGCTGTACGGCAAATGGCAGCGAGTAAATGACGGAACCCAACACCAAGCCCCAAAAGCTAAATGCCAAGGTGCCCCAACCCGCCCACTGTGTGAACTGGCCAATCGGGCCGTTGGGGCCGAGCGCCACCAACAAATAAAAACCCAGCACCGTCGGCGGCAACACCAAGGGCAATGCGACGAGTGAGGCCACAGCTGCGCGCCAAGCTGAGCGCGTGTGCGCAAGCCACCACGCCACCGGCGTGGCGAGCAACAACAGCAACACGGTGGTGACACTGGCCAACTGCAGCGTCAGTGCGATGGCTTGGACATCTTCGGCATTCAAATTCATACCCACACTTTACAGGGCGTAGCAACCGCCCTCGACCGCTCAATGGTCAAGCGCATATCCGTGCGTTCGGATGATGGTTTTGGCCACATCACTTTGCAGGTATTTCAGCAGCGCGTGTGCAGCTGCGTTGTCCTTGCCTGCAATAAGCAACACCGCATCTTGTTTCAAGGGCGTGTGCAGGCTTTGCGGCACCACCCATGCCGAGCCTTGGGTGATGCGCCCGTCTAGCGAAATTTGCGACAAGGCGATAAACCCAAGCTGTGCGTTTTCCGTGCTGACGAACTGATAGGTTTGGCCAATGCTTTCGCCTTGCACCAGCTTGGGCACCACGTTGGCTTGTACGCCCATCTTGTCGATCACTTCCATCGCCGCGGCGCCGTAGGGGGCGAGCTTGGGGTCGGCGATGGCTATTTTTTGGAAACGGTTGCTGCGCAACACCTCGCCTTTGTCGTCCACCAAGTTAGGCTGCTTGCTCCACAGTGCCAAGCGGCCTGTGGCATAAGTGAAACGCGTGCCTGCCACAGCGAGGCCTTCTTTTTCTAAGCGCGCAGGGGTTTCGTCATCCGCCGCCAGCAGCACGGCAAATGGCGCACCATGTTTGATTTGCGCGTAGAACTTTCCCGTTGCGCCAAACGCCAACGGCGCTTTGTGACCCGTGTCTTGCTCAAATGCCTTGGCGATTTTTTGCATGGGGGCAGTGAAGTTTGCGGCCACAGCGACGGTCACTTCACCCGCATGTGTCGCAGCGCAAAGCCATGCGCCTGCAAGAGATAAAAACAGACGCAACTTCATAAAAGATGCGAGCGCAAATTACTGCAACGCTGCGCCAGCTTCGTACCAACGCTTGATGGCTGCGCGCTCTGCCTCGGTGATGCCCGTGGCGTTGTTCATCGGCATTTGCTTGGTCACCACCGCTTGTTGGTAAATACCCAAGGCGTGTTGCTTGATGCCCTCTGCCGTGTCAAAGCGCACGTTCTTCATTTGCACTTGCGCGCCGTGGCAAGTTTGGCAGCGTTGCACAAAGATGGCGTTGACTTCGGCAAAGCTCACCGTGACATTGCTCACTGCAGCCGTTGATGCAGACGGCGCAGGACGCATCCACACAATCACACTCAGCAACATCACCACACCGGCAATCGCAAAGGGCAGCGGGTTCTTGGCGCGGCCCAAGTGGTAGCCATGGCGTTGCACGAAAAATTGGCGAATCAAGGCACCCGCCAACATCATCATCACCAAGATGACCCAGTTGTTTTCGTAGGTGTAGAGGAAGCTGTAGTGGTTGCTCAGCATCGCAAAGATGACGGGCAGCGTGAAGTAGGTGTTGTGCACGCTGCGTTGCTTGCCGCGCTTGCCATGCGTAGCCAACTCTTTGGGGTCCATCGCCACGCCAGAGGTCATGGCGGCCACCACTTTGCGTTGGCCAGGGATGATCCAAAAGAACACGTTGGCGCTCATGGCGGTGGCAATCATCGCGCCCACCAACAAGAAGGCGGCACGGCCTGCAAACAACTGACACGACAGCCATGCGGCAAACGCCACCACCACAATCATGGTGAGAGCCACAATGCGTTCGCCGTTTTCACGGAAGCCAAACACACGGCACACCGCGTCGTAAATCAACCAAAACGCCACCAAGAAACTCAGTGCAGCCGTGATGGCCGCTGCGGGCGACCAGTCCATGAGCGACTTGTCAATCAAGAACGTGCCCGCGTTCCACAGGTACAGCACGGTGAACAAGCCAAAGCCTGTGAGCCAGGTGGAATAGCTTTCCCAATAGAACCAGTGCAGCTTGGTGTGGATCTTCTTAGGCGCCACCATGTACTTTTGCGGGTTGTAAAAACCACCGCCATGCACGGCCCACATCGCACCGTCCACGCCTTTTTCCAGCAGGTCGGGTGAATTGGGTTTGATGAGGTTGTTGTCTAAGAAGACAAAGTAGAACGAGGAGCCGATCCACGCGATGGCGGTGATGACGTGCACCCAACGCAACAGCAGGTTGGCCCAGTCTAAGAAATATGCGTCCATGTCGAGACCTCAGTCACTTGATACAAAGTTGCCATTCACCACTGCGGGCGCTGTGAATGACACGAGGGTCGCGAACAAGGGCCGATGAAGGCTCTGCTCCGCTGCGACAGGTGATGCAAAGTGTATACAAAATTTGTCGCCAAATACAGTTGAATGTTTCGGGGCAAACCCTAGCGACATTTATGGCGTGGCCCCTGCTACAACACCAGCCACCATGTCTGCGGTGACGGCCGACAGCGTCCAGCCCAAGTGGCCGTGGCCTGTGTTGTAAAACACATTCGCGGCTTTGCCTTTGCCCACGCGCGGCATCATGTTGGGCATCATGGGGCGCAAGCCGGCCCACGGCACGACCGAGCGGGTGTTGATGTTGGGGAAGCATTGCTCCACCCACTTGATCAACGGCTGAATGCGGTCGTCACGAATGTCGCGGTCTATGCCGTTGAACTCTGCCGTGCCCGCCACACGGAAACGATCCACACCTAAACGGCTGGTGACGAGCTTGGTTTCGTCATCGAGCAAGCTCACATTCGGCGCTCCAGCTTGGCTGGCTTCGTCGCGCAAGTTCACAGTGATGGAATAGCCTTTGACAGGGTAAATGTTCACGCGGTCACCCAATTGCGCTGCAAAGTGGCGACTGGCCACACCGGCGCACACCACCACGCCATCAAAGGCGTGCACGGTTTGGGCAGCGCCCTCGCCCACCGTGACCACGGCTCTCTGACCATCGGTGCTGACGTGCGACACATCTTGCTCGTACAACGTGCTCACGCCCAAACGTGCGGCGGCCAACGACAGGCCATGGGTGAACTTATGAATGTCACCCGTGGAATCGCTCTCGGTGAAGTAACCACCGTAATACGTACCAGCCAACGTGGGCTCAATCGCTTTCATCTCAGCAGGTGTCACAGCACGGCGTGGCAATCCGCCTTTGGCGAGCATGACTGACACCTGGCCTGCATGGTCAAACCCTTTTTTGTCGCGGTAGATGTGCAAGATGCCTTCGTGCTTGTGATCAAAGTCGATGCCCTCTTCAGCAGCCCATGCAAACAAGTGCTCACGCGCAGCCACGGCCATGCGTGCGGTCTCGATGGTGTTGCGTTCGTAATGGGGCATGGCGGCGATGAACTCGGCGAACCAAGACAATTTGTGCCAAGTCGGTGCGGGGTTGACCAACAGCGGTGCATCGTTTTTGAGCATCCACTTGAGGCCCTTCAGGATAGTGGCCCCGTTGTTCCACACCTCGGCGTTCGAGGCCGAGAGCTGGCCACCGTTGGCAAACGAAGTTTCCATGGCGGCGTAGCGGTGACGTTCAAACAAAGTCACGGCAAAGCCGCGCTTGGCCAAGGCATACGCGGTGGTCACGCCGGTGATGCCGCCGCCGATGATGGCGATTGATTTCATGTGCAGGCCTTTTCTAGAACGTGGGCAACTGAAATAAGCCATGCAATAGGCATGCCTTGTTCAATTCATTCTAGAAATGGGGCTGAGCCCCTTGCATACAAACCTCAGCGTTGTTGCAACAACTGCGCAGCCACCGACACCGCAATGACTTCGGGTTCTTTGCCTGTGATACCGCTCACGCCAATCGGACATGTGATGAAAGCCAACTCGTCGGCGGTAAAGCCTTTGGCTTCGAGGCGATGCTGAAACGTGGCCCACTTGGTTTTGCTGCCAATGAGCCCCACAAATTTCAAATCGCCGTGCAGGCGTTGGCGCTTGAGGCAGGCGGCCACCACATCTAAATCTTCTGCGTGGCTGAAACTCATGATGAGCACACTCGCACCGATGGGCAGGTCAGCCACGGCGGCGTGCACGGGGTCGGAGTGCTCGCACACCACATTGGGGGGCAACTGCGCGGGAAAGATTTCGTCGCGACTGTCAATCCACTGCACGTTGTAGGGCAAGGTGCTGAGCACGTTCACCAAGGCGCGGCCCACATGGCCACCACCAAACAGTGCCAGCGGTTGGCCACCGGCCAACAAGCGTTGTTTGAGTGCAGGTGCATCAGCCGCACTGATGCGTTCAAACTTCAAATGCACCACACCGCCGCAGCACTGCCCCAAGGCGGGGCCGAGGGCGTAGCGCGTGGTGAGCGCGTTGTCTTCGTGGGTCGCAGTGCTTACGGAATTTTCAGAAACGGGACGCGCCATCAAAGCACGCGCCTCCGTAATCGCCTGAAACTCCAAGTGCCCGCCGCCAATGGTATTGACCAAAGTCTGCGGGAACACCGCCATCCACGCCCCCACCTCGCGCGGGCCCGAGCCCTGCACGCTGTCGACCGACACCAACACGCCATCGGCATGTTGGAGTTGGTTCAGTAACTCAGCGGTGTGGCGTGGCACGAAGGGTTTAAGCCGCGGCCTTGGCCTTGACGGCTTCGCACGCCATCAAGATGCGCTCAGGCGTGGCCGGCGCGTCCATGTAAACCACAGCTTTGTGGTCGGCACTGGCGGCCACCGCATCGCGCAGGGCGAAGAAGGCCGATAGGCCCAACATCAACGGTGGCTCGCCCGTGGCCTTGCTGTTGAAAGGCGTGGGCTTGTTGTTTTGGTTCTCGAACAAGGACACCTTGAAGTGTTCAGGAATGTCGCCCGCCACAGGAATCTTGTAAGTGCTGGGGCCGTGTGTGAGCAGCTTGCCCTTCTTGTCCCAAATGCACTCTTCCATGGTGAGCCAGCCCATGCCTTGCACGTAAGCGCCTTCGATCTGGCCTTTGTCCAATGCGGGGTTGATACTGCGACCCACGTCGTGCACGATGTCCACGGCTAGGAGCCTCCACTCGCCGGTGCGGGTGTCGATTTCCACTTCGCTCACGGCAGCGCCGTAGCAGTAGTAATAGAAAGCACGGCCATTCAAGGTGGTGAAGTCGTATTTGATTTCGGGCGTCATGTAGAAGCCGGTGACGCTCAGGCCCACGCGGTCGAGCCACGCTTGCTTGGTCACGTCGGCCCACTTGACCGATTTTCCGCCACCGTGGACTTCGTTGTTCGCAAACGTCACATCGCCTTCGGCGCAGCCCAGCATGCGGGCGGCCACGGGCTTCAAGCGCTCACGCATTTGCATGGTGGCGTTCATGATGGCCGCGCCGTTGATGTCGGCACCGCTCGATGCGGACGTGGCCGAAGCGTTGGGCACTTTTTGTGAGTCGGTGGCGGTGATGCGCACATGGTCCACGCTGATGCCCAGTCCATCGGCACACACCTGCGCCATCTTGGTGTTCAGGCCCTGGCCCATTTCGGTACCGCCGTGGTTGCAGCTGACCGAGCCGTCCATGTAAACCACCAGCAGCGCGCCGCCTTGGTTCAAATGCGTGGCCGTAAAGCTGATGCCGAACTTCAAAGGTACGAGTGACAAACCGCGCTTGCGGGTTTTGCTCTTGGCGTTGAAGGCTTGCACCGCAGCGCGACGCTCAGCGTATTTGGATTCTTGTTCGACCTGATCGATCACCTTGTCACCCACCCAGTCTTCGATGAGCTGGTTGTATTGGGTGGTCATAGTGTCGGGCGTGCCGCTGATGGCGGGGTCTTTGTAGAGGTTGAGCTTGCGCACTTCCAATGGGTCTTTACCCAAGGTCATCGCGATCTCGTCCATCACTGTCTCGATGCCGAACATGCCTTGTGGGCCGCCGAAACCACGGAAAGCGGTGGCGCTTTGTGTGTTGGTTTTGCAGCGGTGGCTCACCAGCTTGAGTGCGGGGATGTGATAGCTGTTGTCGATGTGCAAGCAAGCGCGGTCGTTCACAGGGCCGGAGTAGTCGGTGCTGTAGCCGCAGCGTGACATGAGCGTGATGTCGGCGCCCAAGACGCGGCCGTTGTCGTCAAAACCCACTTCGTAGTCAATGCGGAAATCGTGACGCTTGCCGGTGATGGTCATGTCGTCATCGCGATTGATACGCAGTTTGACAGGCTTGTTCAGCTTGAATGCGGCCAAAGCAGCGCTTTGGCTGAAGATGCTGGCGTTGCCTTCTTTGCCACCAAAACCGCCACCCATGCGGCGGCAAATCACTTCGACGTCGTTGGTGTGCAGGTTCAGGGCGTGTGCAGCTTCGCGTTGGTTGCCATCAGGATGTTGGGTCGACACGTACAACGTGAGCTGGCCGTCTTCTTTAGGCACCGCGTAGGTGATTTGGCATTCCAGATAAAACTGTTCTTGCTGGCCGGTGCGTGTGGTGCCTTTGATGGTGTGGGGTGCGCTGGCAATGGCTGCCGCGGCGTCGCCGCGTGTGATGCCTTTGGCCGGCATGATGAAACTGTTGGCTTCCATCGCCTCTTCCACCGTCAAGATGGGCTTGAGTTCTTTCACCAACACCTTGGCTTTGTGGGCAGCTTCGCGTGCGTAGAGCATGTCGCGTGCCACGACCACAGCCACAGCTTGACCAACGAACTCAACCTTGCCAGCAGCGAGGAAGGGATCATCATGAATGATGGGGCCGCAGTTGTTTTCGCCCGGAATGTCTTTGGCGGTGTAGACCGCGACAACGCCGTGCTCTTTGAGGATGGCTTCGCGGTCAATGCCGTCGCCAATCAACTCACCATGCGCTACGGGCGACAGGATGAGCGCGGCATACAAAGTGCCAGCATGCTCAGGAATGTCGTCGATGTAGGTGGCCGTGCCTGTGACGTGCAAGTGCGCAGACTCGTGGACCACGTCAGTGCCTTGCTGAACGCCCGATGCGGGCAACAGATTTTTGAGTGCGGTAGGAGCGTTCATTCAAGCCACCTCTTTCGTTTGTTCTTCAATGAATTCCAAAGCCAAGTTGCGAGCAACCAGAGCACGGTAAGCCCATGTGGCACGCAAGCCGTCGCGCGCAGTGAAGCTCGCGGCAATCGCGGCATCGAGGTCTGCGGCTTTCACATCGGCTGGCAATTTGCCTTCGAGCACAGCTTCCAATTGAGGCGCACGAGCGGGGAATGGGCTCAGGCCGTTGTAGGCCAGCTTCACGCCAGCCAGCTTGTCGCCTTTGAGGGTGTAGCTGATGGCAGCGCAGGTGGCCGAAATGTCTTGCTCAAAACGCTTGCTCACCTTGTGGGCACGGAACACTTGGGCCTCTACAGGCTTGGGCAACTCAACCGCTTCGATGAACTCACCGGCTTCGAGCACGTTTTTCTTCATCCCGATGTAGAAGTTTTCCAGCAGCACATTGCGCGTTTTCTCGCCGCGACGCAGCACGAGGTTGGCACCGAGCGCCAGCAAACAAGGCATGGCGTCACCAATGGGCGAGCCGTTGGCAATGTTGCCCGCCAGCGTGGCGGTGGAACGGATGGGGGGCGAGCCAAAGCGGCGCAGCACTTCGGCGAAGTCGGGGTAGGCCTTGGCCACCAGCGCTTCCACTTTGGCCAGCGACACCGCTGCACCAATGCGCCAAGCCTTGTCTGTCTCGGCCACTTGGCGCAGTTCTTTGACATTGCCCAAGTACATGATGTGGTCAGGGCGGGCGAACTGTTTGTTCACTTGCAAACCAATTTCGGTGCTGCCTGCCAGCAAGGTGGTGGTGGGGTGTTTGACCAAGTAGTCAGCCACTTCCGCCAAAGTGGCGGGTGACACAAACTCGTTGCCCTTCTTGGTACGCACCACGGGCTGCACGATGATGTCGCCGTCGAGGCTCATGGTCGGTGTGCTGGCACGCTTGATTTCTTTGAGCAGCGGCAGGTCAGCGCTGTCGTCCACTTTCAAAGCAGATTTCTTCTCGCAAGCCTTGGCTGTTGCATCGATGATGGGCGCATAGCCTGTGCAACGGCACAAGTTACCGCTCAGGGCGTCGGTAATCTCTTGACGCACGGGCGAGGTGTTGGTTTGCACCAAGTTCACCAAGCTCATCACGATGCCGGGGGTGCAAAAGCCGCACTGCGAACCGTGGCACTTGACCATCTCGTCTTGCACGGGGTGCAAAGTGCCGTCGGCCTTCTTCAAGCTCTCCACCGTCTTGATGGATTTGCCATCGAGCGAAGGCAGCAACTGGATACACGCGTTGGTGGCCACATAGTCCACACCTGTGCCAGCGGCATTGAGTTCACCCACCATCACCACGCAGGCGCCACAGTCGCCCTCGGCGCAACCTTCTTTGGTGCCAGTGCGATGGAGCTGCTCACGCAGGTAATCAAGAACGGTGGTGGTGCGACGGGCACCTTGGGCTTCAACGATCTGGCCGTCGAGCACAAAGCGCACGGTGTTGGTGACTTGGGTCATGGTGGGGTGTGAGAGTCTGGGGAAAGAGCCCAGATTTTAGTGACTTGCACCCCATTTCGGCGGCAGGTATGCCGCCTCGTATACAAAAAAATTAAGACCCGCGGTAGGTCGAGTAACTCCAAGGACTTACCAACAGTGGAACGTGATAGTGCTGATCAGTGTGGGCCACGCCAAAGTCCAAGCTGACCAAGTTCAAAAAATTGGGTTCCGGCAATTGCACATGCTTAGAGGCAAAGTAGCCCTTCACATCAAACACCAAGCGGTAGGTGCCCTTTTTCAAGCTGTCGTTGTCGTACAGCAAGCCATCGGGGTTGCGACCATCGTGGTTCAGAGTGAACGACTTGACCAACGTGGCTTGGCCGTCATCGGTGGTGGTGAACAACGACACCTTCATACCGGCTGCAGGGCCGCCGTGCATGGTGTCTAAAACATGTGTGCTCAATCCCATGAAATGCTCCAAAATGGTTAGCGACCGACTTGGTCGACCGAAAGTGTATACAATTTTTGCATTTGGGTCTATCATGGACTCACGTGAATTTGCCGGAGACACCAAATGGACAGCTCAACCGCCACCCGAAGCATTGTGGACGCCCTCACCAAAGCCATCGTGGAGCACCGTCTGCACCCCGGCACCAAACTGGCCGAGCAAAAACTCGCCGACCACTTTGGCGTGTCGCGCACCCTCATCCGGCAAGCGCTGTTTCAACTCGTGCAAAAGCGCCTCATTCGCATGGAGCCCGCACGCGGCGCGTTTGTGGCCACACCCTCCTCTGACGAAGCCCGCCAAGTGTTTGCCGTGCGCCGCATGATTGAGGTGGAGATGACGCGCAGCTTTGTGCGCAACGTGACCCCCACCCAAATCAAAGCCCTCAAAGAACACGTGGCCGAAGAAAAAGCAGCCGTCAGCCGTGGCGATGTGCCAGGCCGCACCGACTTGCTGGGCGACTTCCATGTGCGCATCGCTGAACTGATGGGCAACGATGTGCTCGCGCAAATTTTGAGCGAACTGATTTCGCGCTGCGCCCTGATCACCCTGATGTACCAAAGCAGCAATGCCGCCGAGCACTCGGCCGAAGAGCACACGGAAATTTTGAAAGCCATCGCGGCGAAAGACGAAGACTTGGCTGTCAAGCTCATGGATGAACACTTGCGCAACGTCGAAGAAGGCTTGGCCCTTGACCGCAAAGTGCCCAGCAACGACATCGCCATGGCCTTGTCTTGATCTGTACACCGCCCACACGGAGACACCCCATGTCGAATCCCAACGCCACCTACGACAGCACCGCCGCCTACCCCCGCGATTTGGTGGGCTACGGCCGCCAAGTTCCGCACGCGCAATGGCCCAACCAAGCCCGCATTGCGGTGCAGTTTGTGCTGAACTACGAAGAAGGCGGCGAGAACGCCACGGTGCACGGTGACGCAGGCAGCGAGATGTTTTTGAGCGAGATGTTCAACCCGCCCAGCTTTCCAGACCGCCACCTGAGCATGGAAGGCATTTACGAATACGGCTCACGCGTGGGCGTGTGGCGCATCTTGCGCGAGTTTGAAAAACGCGACCTGCCCCTCACCGTGTTTGGTGTGAGCATGGCGCTGGAGCGCCACCCCGAGCTCACCGCTGCGTTTGTGGAACTGGGCCACGAAATTGCCTGCCACGGCTACCGCTGGATCAACTACCAAACCACCGACGAAGCCACCGAGCGTGAGCACATGAAGAAAGGTGTTGAGATCATCGAGCGCCTCACCAGCACAACGCACGGCAACAGCATTCACGGCGCTGGCTGGTACACCGGCCGCGACAGCCCCAACACCCGCCGCCTTGTGGCCGACCACGGCGGCTTTGAATACGACAGCGACTACTACGGCGAAGACCTGCCCTTTTGGATGAAGGTCAAAAAATCCAATGGCGAGGTGGCGCCACAACTCGTCGTGCCCTACACGCTGGACTGCAACGACATGCGCTTTGCCCTGCCCCAAGGCTTTAGCCAAGCAGAAGACTTCTTTGTGTATTTGCGCGACAGCTTTGATGCGCTGTATGCAGAGGGCGACCCTGATGGTGCGAATAGCCCGAAGATGATGAGCATCGGCATGCACTGCCGCTTGCTGGGCAAGCCAGGCCGCATCGTGGCACTGCAAAAGTTCTTGGACCACATCGCCAAACACGACCGCGTGTGGGTGGCCCGCCGCATCGACATTGCGCGCCATTGGAAACAAGTACATCCATACAGCGGCAACTAAACAGCAGGACAACGACATGAGCCACTCACACATCACGCTGAACCAAATCAACACCCTGCCCCGCGCCGAGGCAGCAGCCCTGCTGACCGGCTTGTATGAACACTCCGATTGGATTGCTGAACAAGCACTAGCTGCCCGTCCTTTTGCATCAGCCGCTGCGCTCAAGCACGCGATGGTGAAGACCTTAGAAAAAGCCGGTCGTGAACCCCAGCTCGCCTTGGTGCGTGCCCACCCCGAGTTGGCTGGCAAAGCGATGGTGAGCAAAAGCCTCACCGCTGAATCCACCAACGAGCAAACCAAAGCGGGCCTCACCAATTGCACGCCAGAAGAGTTTGCGCACATCCAACAACTCAACGCCAACTACAACGCCAAGTTTGGCTTCCCCTTCATCTTGGCTGTGCGGGGCCCGCGTGGCTCTGGCTTGAACAAGCAGCAAATGATCAGCACCTTTGAGCGCCGCCTGCACAACCACCCCGACTACGAACTGGCCGAGTGCTTGCGCAACATCCACCGCATCGTGGAGATTCGCCTCAACGACAAACTTGGCTACGAACCCGCGTTGGGCCACGAGGTGTGGGACTGGCATGAATGGCTGGCCCAGTTCAGCGACGCTGGCACGATGAACAAACACGCACCGCACGCTGCACGCGAAGAACTCACCGTCACTTACCTGACCGACGCACACCTGAAATGCGCCCGCACGATTGAGCTGGGCATGAAGGCCTGTGGCTTTGACGAGGTGCGCATTGACGCCGTGGGCAACGTGGTGGGTGTTTACAAAGCAACATCACACAACGCCAAAACATTGATGACCGGTTCGCACTACGACACCGTGCGCAATGGCGGCAAGTACGACGGGCGCCTTGGCATCTTCGTGCCCATGGCCTGCGTGCGCGAGCTGGCCCGTGCGGGCCAACGCCTGCCCTTCAACCTCGAAGTGGTGGCCTTTGCCGAAGAAGAAGGCCAACGCTACAAAGCCACCTTCCTCGGCTCTGGCGCTTTGGTGGGTGACTTTAAAAACGAGTGGCTGGACCAACAAGATGCCGACGGCATCACCATGCGCCAAGCCATGAAACAAGCGGGCTTGAAGATTGAAGACATCCCAAAACTCACGCGCAACGCAGCTGAGTATTTGGGTTTTGTGGAAGTCCACATCGAACAAGGCCCTGTGCTCAATGAGCTGGACATTCCACTGGGCATCGTCACCTCCATCAACGGCAGCGTGCGCTTTGTGGGCGAAGTGGTGGGCATGGCCAGCCACGCAGGTACCACACCCATGGACCGCCGCCGCGACGCCGCCACTGCGGTGGCCGAGCTGGCCTTGTTTGTGGAAAAACGCGCAGCCAAAGTTGCTAACTTGGTAGGCACCGTCGGCATGCTGACTGTGCCCAACGGGTCCATCAACGTGGTGCCCGGTCGCTGCCAATTCAGCCTCGACTTGCGGGCCACCACCGACGCGCTGCGCGACAGCCTGATGAACGATGTGGTGGCTGAACTCAAAGCCATTTGCGAGCGACGTGGCTTGCACTACACGCTGGAAGAAACCATGCGCGCCAGCGCCGCACCGAGCGATGCCAAGCTGCAAGGCCTGTGGGAACACGCTGTGCAAAGCTTGGGCATACCTGTGTTCCACCTGCCCAGCGGCGCAGGCCACGATGCGATGAAGTTGCATGAAGTCATGCCACAAGCGATGCTGTTTGTGCGCGGCCAAAACGCAGGCATCAGCCACAACCCGCTGGAGAGCACCACCAGCGACGACATGCAACTGGCCATCGACGCCTTCATGCACTTGCTGCACAACATGCGCACCTAAGCCAAGCGAGCTTCACACAACAACGACAACCCGAGACACACCATGAGCCAAACCCAATACGCCCAACTCGACGCCTGGATCGACGCGCACTTTGACGAGCAAGTGAAGTTCTTGCAAGCCTTGGTGCAAGTCCCCACCGACACCCCGCCCGGCAACAACGCGCCCCACGCCGAGCGCACCGCCGAGTTGCTGCACACGTTTGGTTACGAGGCAGAAAAGCACGCCGTACCCGCCGACGAAGTCAAAGCCTATGGTTTGGAAAGCATCACCAACCTCATCGTGCGTCGCAAGTTTGCCGATGGTGGCAAAACCATCGCACTCAACGCCCACGGCGATGTGGTGCCCCCCGGCGAAGGCTGGACACACAAACCCTACGGCGCTGAGATTGAAAACGGCGCGATGTACGGCCGCGCCACGGCGGTGAGCAAGAGCGATTTCTCCACCTTCACCTTTGCCACACGCGCACTCGAATCATTGGGCTTGCCACTCAAAGGCGGCGTTGAACTTCACTTCACCTACGACGAAGAATTTGGCGGTGAAAAAGGCCCAGGCTGGTTGCTGTCACACGGCCTGACCAAACCCGACTTGATGATTGCCGCAGGCTTTAGTTACCAAGTCGTCACCGCCCACAACGGTTGCTTGCAAATGGAAGTCACCGTGCAAGGCGAAATGGCGCACGCCGCCATTCCAGACAGCGGCACCGACGCGCTGCAAGGCGCGGTGCACATCTTGAACGCGTTGCATGCGCTGAACGAGAACTACAAAAGCACGACCTCCAAGATTGAAGGCATCACCCACCCTTACCTGAACGTGGGCCAAATCAGCGGCGGCACCAATACCAACGTGATGCCAGGCAAGGTGGTGTTCAAACTCGACCGTCGCATGATTCCGGAAGAAAACCCCGTCGAGGTGGAAGCGTCGATTCGCAAAACCATCGAAGACGCAGCGGCCTCTTTCAACCCACCCCGTGGTGGCAAGCAACTCAAGGTCGACATCAAACGCCTCTTGCTCGCCAAGGCCATGGTGCCGCTGGCTGGTAACAAGCCTTTGGTGGACGCCATTCAAAAACACGGTGGTGAATTGTTTGGCGAGCCCATCCCCGCTGTGGGCACACCGCTGTACACCGATGTGCGCTTGTATGTGGCACAGGGCATTCCCGGCGTCATCTATGGCGCGGGGCCACGCACAGTGCTGGAAAGCCATGCCAAGCGCAACGATGAGCGTGTGATGTTGGAAGATGTGCGTCGGGCGACCAAAGTTGTGGCGCGCACTTTGTTGGATTTGTTGAGCTGACCTTCTTTTTAGGGGTTCGCTCCGGAGACGGTTGAGCCCAGCACAGACTAAACCAGCAACGTAAAGAAGAAGACCAAAAATAGGGTTTCTCCGTAAAACAATCCGAGGCAACTTTGTATACAGTTTTGTATGCGAAAAATCCACAAGGAGAACTGATGACTCAATCCACCCATCCCGTCGACGAGCACCTGCCCACTGGCAAGCTCGCCGCTCTCGGCTTGCAACACGTGCTCGTCATGTACGCAGGCGCTGTGGCTGTGCCACTCATCGTGGGCCGTGCCCTCAAACTCAGCCCAGAACAAGTGGCCATGCTGATTTCAGCCGACTTGTTTGTCTGCGGCTTGGTCACCCTCATTCAGTCCTGGGGCGCGACCCAATGGTTTGGCATTCGCTTGCCCGTCATGATGGGCGTGACATTTGCTGCCGTGGCACCCATGGTGGCCATGGCCAGCGCCAACCCTGGCGATGCAGGTGCGCAAATGATCTTCGGCGCCATCATGGGTGCCGGTGCAATTTCTATCCTCATCGCGCCGCTGGTCAGCCGCATGTTGCGGTTCTTCCCGCCCGTGGTGACTGGCACCATCATTGCCGTGATCGGCATCAGCTTGATGCGCATTGGCATCAACTGGATTTTTGGTAACCCCTTCGGCCCCACTGCCCCATCCATCGTCAACCCAGAGCACGCCAAGTGGCTGGCTGACGCTGCCGCTGCGGCCTCGGCGCCGGGCTCCACACTGCCTGCTGTGCCCAAAGATTTGGCACTGCTGGCCAAGGTCCCCAACCCCAAATACGCCGACCTCACAGGCGTAGGCATTGCGGCGTTGGTGCTGGCATCCATCTTGATGATTTCCAAGTTTGCCAAAGGCTTCATCGCCAACATCTCGGTGCTGTTGGGCATCATCATTGGTGGCATCGTCGCCACCAGCATGGGTCTGATGAACTTTGACAAAGTGGGCAAAGCCGAGTGGTTCGGCATCGTCACACCATTCCAGTTTGGTATGCCTGTGTTTGACCCCGTGCTCATCCTCACCATGACTTTGGTGATGATCGTGGTGATGATCGAATCCACCGGCATGTTCTTGGCCTTGGGCGAAATGACCGACCGTCATGTGGACCGCGCAGCACTCACCCGCGGTTTGCGCACCGATGGTTTGGGCACGCTAATTGGCGGCATCTTCAACACCTTCCCCTACACCAGCTTCTCGCAAAACGTCGGCTTGGTCGCCGTCACTGGCGTGAAGAGCCGTTTTGTGTGCGTGGCCGGCGGCATCATCCTCATCATCTTGGGCGTGATTCCTAAGATGGCGGCCTTGGTGGAGTCTTTGCCCACGGTGGTCTTGGGCGGCGCTGGCTTGGTGATGTTTGGCATGGTGGCCGCCACCGGCATTCGCATCTTGGGCGGCGTGGACTTCAAGAACAACCGCTTCAACAGCTTGGTCGTGGCCATCTCCATCGGCATCGGCATGATTCCGTTGATCGCCCCTAACTTCAAGCAATGGATGCCGCACAACCTGCACCCATTGATTGAGTCGGGCATCTTGTTGGCGTCCATCTCGGCGGTGTTGTTGAACCTGTTCTTCAACGGTGCGTCCAAAGACGACTCGGCGGCAGTTGCTGCGGCTCGTCAAGCAGACAGCCACTGACCCCAAGCATTTGCTTGCGAAAAGCCCGCTCTGTGAGCGGGCTTTTTCATGGCAACCTAGGCCACCTAGCCGCAGCGCCTGTCACATAAGCAGTAATACCGACAAGGCGTGCAGCGCACACAGTTACACTCGCTGATCAAAAAAAGCATCCCATCATCGGATCGCAACACCACATTTCCCCATTGTCTGGAGCAAACAAAACATGGAACTACTTCAAAGCACTGACTTCTGGCTAGGCCTGATGCTGATTATTTGGATCAACATCATCTTGTCAGGCGACAACGCTGTCGTGATCGCTTTGGCGGCGCGCAGCCTGCCCCCCGAACAACAGAAAAAAGCCATCATGTTTGGCTCTGGCGCGGCAGTCGCCCTGCGTATTGGTTTGACCGTGGTCGCCGCCAAGTTGATGACCTTGGAATACTTGCAAATCGTTGGCGGCTTGTTGCTGCTGTGGATTGGCGCACAACTGTTGGAAGCTGAAGAAGAAGGCGAAGAAGAAGGTGCTGAGCACAGCAGCTTGTTTTCAGCCATCCGCACCATCTTGATCGCTGACTTGGTCATGAGCTTGGACAACGTGATCGCTGTGGCTGCTGCAGCCAAAGGCGACGAACTGTTGCTCATCATTGGCTTGGCCATCAGCATTCCTTTGGTCATCTTTGGTAGCACCTTGATGATCAAACTCATGGAACGTTTCCCCATCATCATCACCTTGGGTGCATGTTTGATCGGTTGGGTGGGCGGCGAAACCATCGCCAACGATGTGGTGCTCAAAGCATTCGGCGAAGCCAACTCTTGGTTCCATTTGGCCGCTTCCGCAGCAGGCGCTGTGATCGTCTTGGCATGGGGCAAATTCAAATCATCCCAGCACCACAAAACGGTGGAAGCCGAATAAGCTTTTAGCTGTTTCGCACCCCGTTCATAGCCAGCCTCTGCGCTGGCTTTTTTCTTGCCGCGACACAAAGGCCACTTGCACCACACAGGTGCAAATCACCGCGTTGGTGCATCGTCAGCTTGTATACAAACCAAACTCGCGCACAATTTGCCCCCGTCACGACGCAAATGGGCGCTTACAGCGGGCACCTTTATTGCAAGGTCGTATACATAGCACCTTCATTCACCTAGTTTTCAGAGGCACCCATGATCAAACGCACCTTCATCAAAACCACTCTCGGCTTGGCACTGGCTGCCAGTTTTGCAGGCGCTTCGGCACAGACCACGCCCCTCAAATTCCAACTCGACTGGCGCTTTGAAGGCCCTGCCGCGTTCTTCTTGGTGCCTGCCGCCAAAGGCTATTTCAAAGATGCCAAGCTCGACGTGACCGTCGACGCAGGCAACGGCTCTGGTGGCGCAGTCAACCGCGTGGCCTCAGGCGCGTATGACATTGGTTTTGCTGACTTGGCTGCGCTGATGGAATTCCACGCCAACAACCCCGATGCGCCTAACAAGCCTGTGGCCGTGATGATGGTCTACAACAACACCCCCGCTTCGGTGATGGCGTTGAAAAAATCTGGCATCAAAACACCGGCTGATTTGGCTGGTAAAAAACTCGGTGCGCCCGTGTTTGACGCAGGCCGTCGCGCCTTCCCCATCTTCGCGAAAGAGAACAAGGTTGGCGCCGTCACTTGGGTCTCTATGGATCCTCCTTTGCGCGAAACCATGTTGGTACGCGGTGATGTGGATGCCATCACCGGCTTCACATTCACCTCGTTGCTCAACATCGAAGCTCGTGGCGTCAAAGCTGACGACGTCGTTGTCATGCAATACCCAGACTTGGGCGTGAAGTTGTATGGCAATGCCATCATCGCGTCGCCTAAGCTGATCAAAGAAAACCCAGCCGCGATCAAAGCCTTCTTGGCGGCCTTCGCCAAAGGTGCAAAAGACGTGATCGCGGACCCAGCCAAGGCCATTGAAACCGTCAAAGCCCGTGACGGCATCATCAACAGCGAACTCGAAACACGCCGCTTGAAGCTGGCCATCGACACGGTGATCAACAGCCCCGATGCACGCGCGGAAGGTTTCGGACAAGTCAAAGGCCCACGTTTGTCGTTGATGGCATCTCAAGTGTCAGACGCGTTCAACACCAAAACACGCGTGAAAGCGGAAGACATTTGGAACGGTTCTTTCTTGCCATCCGCCAAAGAACTCGACGTGTTGCCCAAAGGTAAGAAGTAATAGGCACCTCTTGATGACAGCTTCTCCTGAACACTTCGTCGACTTTCAAAACGTCTGGCTCGCCTACAACGATGAGTTGTTGGCGCAAAACCACTTCGCCGTGGAAGACATCAACTTGCAGGTCAAACAAGGCGAGTTCATCGCCATCGTTGGACCTTCGGGTTGTGGCAAATCCACCTTCATGAAGCTCACCACGGGTTTGAAAAAACCCAGCCGTGGCGAGATTTATGTCGATGGCCAGCCGGTCAATGGCCCACTCAAGATCAGCGGCATGGCGTTTCAATCGTCCTCGCTGCTGCCTTGGCGCACCACACTCGACAACGTGTTGTTACCGTTGGAAATCGTTGAGCCTTACCGCTCGAACTTCAAAGAGAAGAAGGCCGAATACGAAGCGCGCGCCTTGAAACTGTTGCAAAGCGTGGGCTTGAGCGGCTACGAGCGCAAGTTTCCTTGGGAGCTGTCAGGCGGCATGCAACAGCGCGCCAGCATTTGTCGCGCCTTGATCCATGAGCCCAAGATGCTCTTGCTCGACGAGCCCTTTGGCGCGCTCGATGCGTTCACCCGTGAAGAGCTGTGGTGCACGCTGCGCGACTTGCATGCCGAACAAAAGTTCAACGTCATCTTGGTTACCCACGACTTGCGCGAATCGGTCTTCTTGGCCGACACGGTGTATGTGATGAGCAAGAGCCCTGGCCGCTTTGTGGTCAAGCGCGACATCGACTTGCCCCGCCCTCGCGACTTGGAAGTGACCTACACCCCTGAGTTCACCAACATCGTGCACGAACTGCGCGGCCACATTGGCGCCATGCGTAAAGACGGCACCAACCTCGGGCAATAAAACACCATGAATCAAAAACAACTCGAAACTTGGGCGCCTTGGGGCTTGCTCGTTGCCACCCTGCTGATTTGGCAGGCGGCCTGTTCGCTCTTTCATGTGTCCGAATTTGTATTCCCCTCGCCCCTGCGCATTTGGGAGCAAATGGTTGAATACCGTGACGTCATTGCAGGCCACGCTTGGCGCACCTTCTGGGTGACCATGGTGGGTTTTGGCATTGCCATCATCGTAGGCGTGCTGTTGGGCTTCGTCATTGGCAGCTCACGTCTGGCCTATGCCGCCGTGTACCCTCTCATGACAGGCTTCAACGCCTTGCCCAAAGCGGCGTTTGTGCCGATCTTGGTCGTGTGGTTTGGCATTGGCGTGGGCCCAGCCATCCTCACCGCGTTCTTGATCAGCTTCTTTCCCATCATGGTGAACATCGCCACAGGTCTGGCCACACTGGAACCTGAGCTGGAAGACGTGCTGCGCGTGTTGGGCGCCAAACGCTGGGACGTGCTGGTCAAGGTGGGCTTGCCCCGCTCCATGCCTTACTTCTACGGCTCGCTCAAAGTCGCCATCACCTTGGCATTTGTGGGCACCACCGTGTCGGAGATGACTGCGGCCAACGAAGGCATTGGTTATTTGCTGATTTCGGCGGGCTCGGCCATGCAAATGGGCTTGGCTTTTGCCGGCTTGGTGGTGGTGGGCGCCATGGCCATGATCATGTACGAACTGTTCAGCCTAGTAGAAAAGCACACCACCGGTTGGGCGCACAGAGGCTCACAAAACCACTGAGTGATGCCCCATCCCAAAGCCGCTTTTCAAGCGGCTTTTTTTAGACCTTTAATCTTCATTAAAAACACTAACTTAATCGAATATCCAGTGTTAATTCGATAAATTCACCGAATTTGCGAATATCATCAAAGGCACTTTCGCCCGGCGTTAGCCCTCATTGGCACGCCGGATTTTCTTTATTCAAGGCGATACACATGGCATCCTCCAACGAACACAGCCCCGAGAACCCACATCTCGGCCCCAACTCAGCAGACAAGCTCTTTCTGGCATTTTTGGTCTTGATCGTGGTGGCCGTGACATGGCTTGGCATTGTCAATTACAAAGAAGCACTCAAAACCGAACAAGCCAAAAGCAACGGCGAAGCTTGGGTGGCGTGGTTGACCGAAACTGGCACCACACGTTTTGAGGCCAGCACGCCACATCCCGCGTGCAAAGGTGGTGTTAAGCCAGCGGCAGATGCCAAAGCGGATGCACCCGGCACTTGGGGCGCTTGCTTGGCACACATCATGGCAACCACAGAGTTGAAAGACCAAATCAACACGTTTTTCAATGCCGCGCCTCATTTTGTGGCGGCTTGCGTGCCCTCTGACCGCACCCTCATGGGCGCCATTCTGTTGGAAGACTTGATGCCAACTCCTCCTGGCTCGGCCACCCCCTTCGTGGCCTCACAGCTGCTTGAGACAGACAGCATTGACTACAAGATGCAATTGCGTTTGTCCGTTTGTGACAAAGGTGGCTACGCCATCAAAGTTGCTGAATTTGAATTCTGAGGTGCGCCATGGAAATGACTAAACACGACAAATTTCTGCAAGACCTCAACGTTGAGGCCATTCTGGGTCAAGACCAAGAAGCTGACATTCCACGCGGCTTGCCCATGCGCAAGTGGCTGTACTCATGGTTGCTAGACCCCAACATCCCTGGCAACTTCCAAGCGGCCATCGACAAATGGATCAGCTACCTCATCATTGGTAACTTGTTCAGCTTGATGTTTGAACATGTGCCTGCGGTGTACGAGCCGTACCGCACCTGGTTTGAATTGTTCGACATCTTCTCGGTGGCCGTGTTCACCGTGGAATATGCCTTGCGCCTTTATCTCGCACCTGAAGACGAAGAATTCAAAACCCGCAAGAGCGCACGCTGGGGCTTTATTTCTAGTCCCTTTGCCATCATCGACTTCTTGGCTGTGGCGCCTTTCTATTTGAAGGCCTTCATCCCTATCGATTTGCGCGTGTTGCGATTCCTGCGACTCTTGCGAATTTTGAAGTTGTTCCGCGTTTTGATTCCAGCCATCGCTGAATTCAAAGAACTCAACAAAGGCCGCACGTTCCGTCAAAAGGTTCACGCCCTCGTGTTCCCTAGCCAATACGGCGGCACCATGCAAAACATCTTTGAGGTGTTCATTGCCGTTTGGGTGTTGTTGTCAGTGATGGCTGTGATCTTGGAATCGGTCAAAGGCATTCACTACATCTTGCATTTGCAATTCGTCATCTTGGACGCTGTGGCCGTGGCCATCTTCACCGTGGAGTACTGCATGCGCATTTACTCTTGCGTGGAAGAGCCGGGCTACAAAGGCGCTTTCTTGGGTCGCTTCAAGCAAGCCAAATCGCCATCCACCTTCATTGACTTCTTGGCAGTGCTGCCTTTCTTCTTGGAAGTGTTCTTGCACCACCTGATGGACTTGCGCTTCTTGCGAGTGTTCCGTTTGGCCCGACTGCTCAAACTCACACGCGGCAGCGATGCCACCGCCGTGTTGGTCAAAGTGGTCGTGCGCGAATGGCCCGTCATGGGCGCCGCCACCTTCATCATGATGCTGTTGTTGGTCTTGACGGCCAGCTTGGGCTATCTGTTTGAATACGACGCACAGCCTGAGAAGTTTGAAAACATCCCCACCTCCATCTATTGGGCGGTGATCACCTTGGCGTCTGTGGGCTATGGCGACATTTCTCCCGTGACGCCTATGGGCCGCGCCATGACCAGTGTGCTGGCCTTGCTCGGTATCGGCATCTTTGCCATCCCTGCCGCCTTGTTGGCCTCGGCCTTCAGCGATGAGTTGGTGAAAGAGCGTGACCAGTTGAAGGCAAACTTGTTTGCCATCCTCAAAGACGGCCACATCAGCGAAGCCGAAGCCGCCATCATTCGCTCCGAAGCCAAGCGCTTGCACTTGACGGTGGAAGAAGTGAACAAACTGATTGAAGTGGTCATCAAAGAGCACGAGTTGGAAGAACGCAATCCATTGCCGATCCACAAGATTGCCGAAAACCCAGCCTTGGCGGTGGAGCACTACAAAGTCTTGTTGGGTCAAATCCGACAACTGGGTGTGCAAGTGGATACTGCGCAGTTTGACCAAGCAGCACAAGCCGGTGAGCGCCTGTCTGCTAACGAATTCGCCTTGTGGCAAAAAATTCAAGGTAAAGCTTAAGCATCCGCACACGCGGCCACGCTTGACTGTGTGGCCGCTTTTTTATTCCCACACGACACACCTTCAAACTCGTTAGACCTTCGAATGACAACAGGATTTAAAACCACCCTGATGGAAGTATTGGACGGCTCGCCCAAGCACACGGCCAGCCGCTACGTCGAGTGGATGATCACCCTTGTGGTGTTGGTCAACTGCTCGGCTGTGATTCTCGATTCCGTCCCTGAAATTCACGCTGAATTCAAAGACTTCTTTCACGAGTTGGAGTTTTGGAGCGTGATGTTCTTCACGGTGGAGTACATCGCTCGCGTGTGGTCATTGGGCGCCAAGTACAGCCGCGAAAATGGCGGCTCATGGAAAGGTCGTTTCGAGTACATGTTCAGTGCATTTGGTTTGGTCGACTTCTTTGCCACCATGCCGCATTACATGCACATGTTCTTCCCTGCGCTCGACCTGCGCATCTTGCGCGTCTTGCGTTTGCTACGGATCTTAAAACTCTCCAAATACAACACCGCGCTGCAAGACTTGTTTCATGCCATCCATTCCGAGCGCCAAGCGTTTGGCTCTGCGGTGTTTTTGTTGACCATCGCCACCATCGTGTCTGCTTCATTGATGCACTTTGCTGAAGGGCATCATCAACCTGAATTCTTTGGCACGATTCCGCACTCCATCTACTGGTCCATCGTGACCATCACCTCTGGCTACGGCAACGTCGAACCCCTGACCAAAGCTGGCGAAGCCATTGCCTTGATCACTGGCTTCTTGGGCGTGTGTATGGCGGCGATCATGACCGGTATCGTGGCCTCGGCGTTCTCAAACCAAGTGGCGCGTAAGAAGGCCGCGTTTGAAGCGCAACTGCGTGAAGTTTTCAAAGACGGCAACATGTCTGACGAAGAGCAAGAAACCTTGAGACGCTTGCAAGCGCACTACCGCTTGTCAGATGAACAAGTCGAAGCCATGATGCTGCGCGCCAAAAACAAATCGTCCGCCAATGACTGAGCGAACCATGACTACAGCAGTTCCTACCCCCTCTACTTATCAACGCATCAAGCGTCGCACCTTCGAAATCATGGAAGGTGAAGTACCTGACAAGTACAGCCATTTCGTTGAAATCTTCATTGCGTTACTGGTGGTGGCCAACGTGATTGGCATCATCTTGGAATCGGTCCCCGAAATCCACGAAGCGTTCGAACACGAATTCCATCTGTTTGACATGTTCAGCGTCGCTGTTTTCTCGGTTGAATTCGTCATGCGTGTTTGGTCGTACAGCGAGAAATACATCCACAGTGGCGGCACGGCATGGGATGGTCGCAAAGAGTACGTATTCAGCTTCTACGGCATCATTGACTTTGTCAGCACCGTGCCCTTTTACTTGCAGCTGCTATTCCCAGGCGCTGATTTGCGCGTGCTGCGGATGTTCCGCTTGATGCGAATTTTCAAGCTCTCACGCTACAACAGTGCGTTTGAAGACATGGTGGCCGCCGTCAAGGCCGAGAAAGACTCTTTCTCCTCTGCCGTGTTCTTGCTGTTCATCAGCTGCTTGCTGTTCTCCTCGCTGATCTACATCATCGAAGGCCACGAGCAACCTGAAATCTTCCCATCCATCCCTGCTGCGATGCACTGGTTTGTCATCACCATCATCTCCGGTTGGGGCAACGTGGACCCCGTCACTTTTGTCGGGACGATCTTGGTGATCTTCACGCAAATCTTGTCCATCGCTTTGGCTGCGATCTTGACGGGTGTGGTGGCCACCGCATACACCGCCCAAGTTGAACGCCGACAAGCGTTGTACGAGATGGAAGTGCGCAATGTTCTCTCTGACGGCGTTGTCACAGAAGAAGAACAGGCCCAACTTAAAATTATGCAAGCCAAGCTTGGCATGTCTGATGAGCAAGTGGAAGCCATCAAACACCAAATGGAAGAAGAAAAACAAATTTCTGACGCCAACAAACAAGTGAAATAGATAGAGGCCAACCATGGACAACCACGCTTACGAAAAATACAAGCAAGAGAATCCGGACGTTTACACGCCCCTCTCCACCTACGAATACATCGACCAATTCGTGCATCAACTCACGGTTGCCGAAACTATTGTTTGTGTTGTGGCCGTTGTACTGGCCGTATTTGCTATTTACAAAATCGTTGTCAAACGCAAAGACAAAAACCAAGAAGATCATCTCGAATAAAGGAAGACACATGAGTGAAGCACCAGAAACAGAATTGCCAGATCACGGCAACGATCCATTCCGCACACGTTGCGCCATGTTGGTGTCATGTTTGGCCATGTGCTTGGCCATCGCTAGCTTGGGCGGCAACAACGCCTCCAAAGAGAGCATGAGCAACAACATCTTGGCTGCCAATGCTTATTCGTTCTACCAAGCCAAGAACATTCGCCAAACCGACTACAAAATCGCTGCCGATGAATTGCGCATTCAAATCGCCAACGACAAGCTCTCACCTGCAGCCAAACAAATGGCTGAGAAAAAACTCGAGGCCTATGAAAAGAACATCGCTCGTTATGAGTCTGAGCCAGAAACTGGCGATGGCAAAAAAGAGTTGATGGAAAAGGCCAAAGAGCACGAGCATGAGCGCGACATTGCCCTGCGCCAAGATCCTTGGTTTGACTATGCCGAAGCCCTGCTTCAAATTGCCATTGTGTTGACCTCTGTGGCCATCCTCACAGGTGCACATGTGCTGTTCTGGGTTCCATGTGCTTTAGGCATCATGGGCATCTTCGCCACCATCAATGGATTTATGTTGTTCATCTAAACTGAACCAACATAAAAAAGGGCCGCTCAATGAGCGGCCCTTTTGCATGGTGACTACAGCAATCAGACTAGAAAATTAGGATTTATTTACAAACACGATGCGTTAAATACGCTTCATAAAATCCGATACCCACATCAAAAAGAATCTATTTTTTAGATGGATTTTTCTAAGGAATTCAAAACATCTGAGCGCTCGGAATAACGCTTTGCTTGGTTTGGATCATCCGAGCAAACAGCTCAATAAGGTAGAGTGAGAAGTTATTCAAATACAACCTCTGATCTCCGATTTAGCAATGCAAAGCACTACCGAAAACGCGTCATGGCGCAATCGAATTGAACAATTCATCACCCACCATGCCATTCAGAATTTCTTAGTTCTCCTCATCGTCATCAACGCGGCCATCTTGGGCATTGAAACCAACCACAGCGTGATGGAATCATGGGGACACGAGCTGTTCTTGTTAGACCATGCCATCCTCGGTATCTTTATTGCTGAGATCGTATTGCTCATTGCTGCACGTGGTTTCTCATTCTTTAAAGATGCCTGGTGCGTGTTTGACTTCATCGTGGTGGGCATTGCCCTCGTGCCTGCTTCTGGCTCGTTGTCTGTATTACGTGCACTGCGTGTGTTGCGTGTGCTTCGTCTCATTAACAAAGTCGAAAGCATGCGCAAAGTGGTGGGCGGCTTGCTCAGCTCATTGCCAGGCTTGGGCTCGGTCTTTGGCCTGATCTTGATCATCTTTTACGTTGCTTCGGTCATCGCCACCAACATCTTCCACAAAGACTTCCCCGATTGGTTTGGCGACTTAGGCATGAGTGCCTTCACACTGTTCCAAGTCATGACGCTCGAGAGCTGGTCGGATGGCATTGCCCGCCCGATTATGGAAATATTCCCCTATGCGTGGATCTTCTTCATTTTGTTTATCTTGATCGCCACGTTCATCATCTTCAACTTGTTCATTGCCGTGATCGTGGACTCCATCACCGCGGATAAAGACAAAGACCATCGTGACCACCATCACCAACTCACTGTCCAAGAAGAATTACAAGAGCTCCGTCGTGAAATGGCTGAGTTGCGCCAATTACTGATCGAGAAGCACGCCCGATGACAACGCACCACACCTCGCCACTCGCCAGTTTTTACAAATGGGTGTTCAACCCAGAGTTCAAGCACGGCTATCAACGCCAAGTAGAACGCGGCATTGCCTTCCTGATCGTGGCCAGCGTGATTGCGGTGCTGATCGAAAACACGCCTGAAATCTACAACGCCAACGCCAGTTGGTTCCACTGGTTTGACATCATCACCGTCGGCATCTTCACAGCCGAGTACCTCATGCGCGTTGCCACCGCGCATCTGAACCCTGACTTTGCAGATAAAAGCTTTCCACGTTTGCGTTACGCCTTGAGCTTTTACGCGTTGGTCGACTTGATTGCCATTGCGCCGTTTTACTTCGCACGCTTTGTTGATGTGGACGTGGAAATGCTGCGTGTGTTGCGGGTCATGCGATTGGCTCGGATGTTCAAACTGTCGCGTCAAATCATTCCGGCTTGGCGAGAGTTCCATGAACTGAATGCGGGACGAAGCTTCCGTGCCAAAGTGTTTGCCATGCTGGAGCCCACCGGTCACTCAGGGCGCTTACACACCTACATCGACAACTTCATTGTGTTTTGGATTGCCTTGTCCATCACCTGCGTGGTGTTTGAAACCGTGGCCTCTGTGCATGCCTTGTTCGCCACGGAGTTCATGGTGATTGACGTCATCGCGTTCAGCATCTTCACGCTCGAATATGTAGCCCGCGTTTACTCAGCGCCCGAGAACCCGAAATACAAGCACCTGCGCATGCCGCATTGGGCGCATGTGCGTACCGGCCAAGCCATCATCGACTTGCTGACCATCCTGCCGTTCATTCTGGAAAGTCTGTTCAGCCAGCACTTAGATTTGCGCTTCTTGCGCGTCTTCCGTTTGATGCGAATGCTCAAACTCACGCGCTACACCTCAGCCATGGAAACCCTCTACAAGGTGGTGCTGCGCGAATGGCAAATCATCTTCGCCTCGGTGTTTGTGATGATGCTGTTGGTGGTGTTGACCGCCAGCTTGGGCTATTTGTTTGAACATCCCGCCCAACCCGACAAGTTTGAAAACATTCCGCAATCCATCTACTGGGCCGTGGTCACACTGGCCTCTGTGGGCTATGGCGATATCTCTCCCATCACGCCGATGGGACGTGCGCTCACTGTGGTGCTGGCCTTGTTGGGCATTGGTATTTTTGCCATTCCTGCCGGTTTGCTGGCCTCTGCGTTCACCGACCAACTGCGCATTGACCGCGATGCGTTCAAACACCGGTTGATGATGGCTTATGAGGATGGTTTGCTTGATGGTGCTGAACGCGAACTCATCGTGGCTGAAGCCGAGCGTTTGCACTTGTCACACGAAGAAGTCAAACGTCTGACCGAAGAGGCCAAAGCAGAATTTGAAGAAAAAGAAGCCGAGCACCTCACGCAAGCCAACGGCTTGGTGCTGGACGCCACCGCGCACCCACAACTGGCCGCGGCGCAGTTCCATCTGTTGGTCACGCAATTGGATCTGATTACACAAGCCACTGGCATCGACCCTCTGCGTAAAGGCCTTGCCAGCAGCAAAGGAGATACAGAGGTGGCACTGACCGTGCTGGATCTCTTGGCTCAAAAACAGCACTGAAGTCGCGTACGTTAACCCTGCGGCAGCAGGGGCGTGCATTTGCCTTTAAGGTATCGCTATGACTCATTTTTACGAACCCCGATTGGGCCACGGCCTGCCCCACGACCCCTTCAACGCCATCGTCGGCCCACGCCCTATTGGCTGGGTGTCTACACGCAGCAACGACGGCGTGTTGAACTTGGCACCCTACAGTTTCTTCACCGCGTTCAACTATGTGCCGCCCATCGTGGGCTTCTCTAGCACTGGACCCAAAGACTCGCTGCGCAATGTGCAAGAAAACGGCATGTTTGTGTGGAACCTCGTCACTCGTCCACTTGCCGAGGCCATGAACCAAACCTGCGCCCCCGTGAGTCCTGAGGTTAACGAATTTGAGCTGGCGGGTTTGGCCACTGCGCCCTCACACGTGGTGGATGTACCGCGTGTGGCCGAGAGTCCTGTGTCGTTTGAATGCCGCAGCACACAAATCATTCAGCTCGAAGGCCTCGATAAGCAAAAGGTGCCCACGTGGTTGGTGCTGGGTGAAGTGGTGGGCGTTCACATTGCAGACCATTTGCTCAAAGACGGCATTTACGACACTGCCAATGCTGGCCATATTTTGCGTGGCGGTGGCCCTGCGGACTATTTCAGCATTGGGCCTGAACAACTTTTTCACATGTGGCGCCCCAAGGCCTGAGCCTCTTAAAACCCATCTCTCCATAAAAAAAACCGCTGTCCGAAAACAGCGGTTTTTTGATGAACAGCTGGGGACTCGCCCCAGCAGTCAAGAGCGATTAGCCCACCACCATCAAGTGGAACGGCCACACGTACGCTTGCAGCGTCACATACAAGCCCACCAAGCAAGCCAGTGCGATGGAGTGGAAGAACACATAGCGCAAGATGTCGCCCTCGTGGTTGAACCAACGGGTTGCTGTAGAAGCTACCACGATGGACTGAGCGTCAATCATCTTGCCCATCACACCACCCGAGCTGTTGGCTGCGCCCATCAAGTTAGCGCTGAGGCCCAATTGCTCAGCAGCCACTTTTTGCATGCCGCCGAACAACACGTTGGAAGCCGTGTCAGAACCGGTCATGGCCACACCAATCCAGCCCATCAAGGTGCCGAAGAAGGGGTAGAACACGCCTGTGTTGGCAAACGCCAAACCGAGGGTGGTGTCCGTGCCAGAGAAACGCGTCAACGTGCCCAAGCCCAACATCAACACAATGGTCAAGAGTGAGTAGCGCACCAACCAGAAGGTACGTGCATAAGCGCGCACGATTTCTGTGGGCTTGTACTTCATCACCAATGCACCAACGATGGCCGACACAAAAATGCCAGTGCCGGTCGCAGACAACAAGCCCAATGTGTAGACCGCACCTTCTTTGGTGGGGTTAGGCACCACGGGTGGCATCTTTTCGATCAAGTTGTGCAAACCTTCGATGGGGAATGCAGGCGCCCAGATGCCGTTGAAGAACGCTTTCACAGGTGGCAAGCCCCAGATGAACACGAACACAGACAAGATCACCCAAGGTGTCCAAGCACGCACCAACTCGGCACGTGAGTGCTTCACCACAGCCACGGCAGGCTTGGCTTCGCCACCATCCGTCTCGTGACCTTTGAGCGAAGGCGAGGTCCAAATGGTTTTGGGTTGCCACACGCGCAAGAACATGATCAACGAAGCCATCGACACGATGGCCGCAATGATGTCCACCAGCTCTGGGCCGATGAAGTTAGACACCAAGTACTGAGGAATCGCGAACGACAAACCGGTCACCAAAATGGCTGGCCAAATTTCCACCATCGCTTTGCGACCGGCAAATGCCCAGATCAACCAGAACGGCACGAGCAAGGAGAAGAAAGGCAACTGACGGCCAATCATCGCAGTGACTTCCATCAAGTCGTAGCCGTGCACTTTGGCCAGTGTGATCACGGGCGTACCCAAGGCACCAAACGCCACGGGCGCGGTGTTGGCGATCAAGCTCAAACCAGAAGCAGCCAAAGGCGAAAAGCCCAAGCCAATCAAGATACCAGCGGTCACAGCCACGGGTGTACCGAAGCCAGCTGCGCCTTCGAAGAACGCACCAAAACAGAATGCGATCAACAGCAGTTGCAAGCGGCGGTCATCGGTGATGCCCGACAACGAGTCTTGCAACACTTTGAAGCTGCCGTTTTGTTCGGCCATTTGTTGCAAGAAGATGATGTTCAACACGATCCAGCCGATGGGCAACAAGCCCGTCAAGCCACCGTACATCGCAGCCTTGCCAGCCATCTCTGCAGGCATGCCATACGCCAAGATGGCCACCACCAAGGCAGCGACCAAACCCAAACCCGCCGCAATGTGCGCTTTGATGTGCATGAAGCCCAAAGCTACCAGCATCACGACCACAGGGATCGCAGCCAACAAAGTGGACACCACCATGTTGTTAAACGGGTCATAGACCTGTTGCCAAACCATACTCTTCTCCTACAAAGGTTCAATTAAAAATTGGTAATACCACTTAACCATAGTGTAAGAACCTGCATGCGGGCTGACAGCTCAGTGATTACCCTGAACAGAGGTGTTTTCTTCAGAATATCCATCTAATTTCGCCAATAATTTGGTCTTACCACTTTACATATCTATGGCTCGTCTCCCATCCCCTGTTGTTCGTTTGGCCGATAGCGTGGTCAATGAAATTGAGAAGCAAATTCTGGATGGCGCCTTGCGCCCCGGTGACCGCATCTCGTCTGAGCGCAAGCTCGCAGAAGACTTTGGCGTGTCACGCCCCTCCATCCGTGAGGCCATTCAAAAGTTGGTGGCCAAAGGTTTGCTTGTCACTCGCCACGGTGGCGGCACCACGGTGACCGACAGACTTGATGCCCCGTTTGTGGACCCTTGGCAAAACATGGTCAAAGACCACCCCATGCTTCACAGCGATGTGTTGGAAGTGCGTGAAATGCTTGAAAGTCAGGCGGCAGAGCTCGCCGCTCAGCGCGCTACTGATGTCGACATGGCTCGCCTCGACAAAGCCTTTGCCGAGCTAGACGAGGCCTACGCCAACAAAGACCTCGATCAATCGATTGCGGCCGATGTGGCGTTTCACCAAGCCATTGCCGAGGCATCGCACAACGTGCTGATTGGTCACCTCACGGCCAGTTTGATGCGCCTCATCCACGACCACGTGACCAACAACCTCAAACACTCGCACACACGCCCCGCGCAGTGGGAGCAGTTGCGCAGCCAACATCGCACCATTTGGAAAGCCATCAAAGCCAACAAGGCTGACAAAGCCAGCGTGGCGGCCAAAGAACACAGTGTTTACATCCGCGAAAGCATTGAAAACAATGCCCTCGATGCACACCGACGGATCAGCGCACTGCGTCGCGCTGAGTCCGTTTAAACCATCATTAATCTGCCGTGATCTTGGCGTTCAACACCACAGGGCGCCAACGCTTGATCTCGCGTTGAATCAACTGGCCAAACGCCTCGGGTGATGTGGGCGTGGCCGTGGCACCTTCGGTTTTGAGGCGCGCGGCTATCTCGGGTGTTGCCAAATTGGCATTCACCACTTGGTTGAGCTTTTGCACCACCGCTGCTGGTGTGCCCGCTGGCGCGACCAAACCGTACCACTGGTCAGCCTCAAACCCCTCCAAACCTTTCACCCCCGATTCGGCCAATGTAGGCACGTCGGGCAGCAAGTCCAAACGTTTGGGGCTCGACACCGCGATGGCGCGCAGTTTGCCCGCTTTGACCATGGGCACCAAGGCGGGTGCGCCAGTGAACACCATTTGAATTTGTCCTGCCACAGCATCCGTCACAGACGGTGCTGTGCCTCTGTAGGGCACATGCACCACGAAGGTTTGGGTGGCGAGTTTGAAATACTCCATCGCCAAGTGCGCCGCACTGCCATTGCCACCCGAGCCATAGTTGACTTTGCCCGGATTGGCTTTCAGGTACTTCACCAATTCCGCCACATTCGTTGCAGGCACAGACGGGTGAACCACCAACACATTGGGGACCTTCGCCACCCACGCCACGGGGGCAAACGATTTCACAGGGTCATACGGCAAATTGGGGTACACCGACGGCGCAACCGCCAATGTGCCCACATGGCCCATCAACAAGGTGTAGCCATCGGGCGCGGCCTTGGCAGCGCGGTCTGCACCAATGGTGCCGCCAGCGCCGGGGACGTTGTCAATCACCACGGGTGCGCCCGTGGCTTCGGTGATTTTTTGGCCTATCGTGCGCGCCAACACATCGGGGCTGCCACCAGGTGTGAACGGCACGATGATGCGAATGGGTTTATTCGGATACGCCGCATCGGCCCAAACAGGTGACACCACACAAGCGGCCAGCGTAAACAAGAACATCGATCGTTTCATCATCCAACTCCCAAGATTGAAGTGGCGATCTTAAGTTCAGATCACGCCCAGTAGAGCCGCTGAGGGTTGTCGCTCAGCACGGTCTCCAGATGCGCAAGCCCCACCCATGTGGTGAGCTCGGCCAAGAGCGCGTCATAGTGCGCCAGATGTTCGTGGTTGGTGCAAGGCCAGTCGCTTCCCCAGAGCAAAGCTTGGGGCCCCAGCTCTTGCAACCACAGTTGCGCCAAGCGTGTGGCATCCACACCGCCCAAGCGGTACGCACCACTGAGCTTGACGTAGGTGGGGGCGTGCTGCGCACGTTGAGTCAGCAGCGCAATGCTGGTGTCGGTGGCTTTGGCCTCGTTGGGCTTGGCCATGTGATCCACCACCAAAGGCACATCCGTGGGCAGCTGCGCCAGCGCATGGGTCAGAGCCCCTTGGTCTGTGTGCACCTCGAGATGCCATCCCAGCTCATGCAGTGCGCGCCATACAGGCTCCGCACGCGTCCATTCGGGAATGTCGTGGGAGACACCCGACAAATTCAACCGAATCCCGCGCACGCCTTCTGCATGCAAAGCCTTCAACGCATCGGCCTGTGTATCGGCAGCTACCACGGCCACGCCTCGCAACATCTCGGGATGATCCTTCAGCGCACGCAGCATCAGCTGGTTGTCTACGCCCAAAAAGCTGGGTTGCACCCAAACACCGCGCGTCACACCCGCGCTTTGCGCAAGCGATTGCCAGTCAGACAAAGCAGCGGTGTACTGCGGCACATAACGCGCACCGGCCACAGCCTCGCCCGCATGGAACACATGGAAGTGGGTGTCTACCCAATTTTTTGACGTTGTCAGATTCATGCGCTATATTCTAGTCCTCTAGATGTCTAGTTCCAACATGAACACCGCCCTGTCCACCCATACCCCAGGCCAAAGCCGTTACGGCACATTAGCCCTCGCGCTGCGCGACCGCATCTTGCAGGGTGAATGGGCCCCAGGTGACGTCATCCCAGCCGAGTCCGCCTTGGCGCAAAGCTACGGCGTGGCCTTGGGCACGATTCGGCAAGCCTTGTCCTTGCTGGTGGAAGATGGCGTGTTGCAACGTCGACACGGCAAAGGCACGTTCGTGACCAAAGGGGTGGATGGCGCATCGATGATGCGTTTCTTTCGCTTTCGAGGCGTCGAGGGAGGTCACAGCAAAACACCGCAGTCGCGCATTCTGAACAGCCGCCTGCGCAGCGCCACAGCACACGAAGCCCATGCGTTTGCTCTGCCGCAAGGCGCACAAGTGCTGCAGTTTGAACGCTTGCGCAGCCTCGACCTTGAACCCTGTTTGCTAGAAACCATCGTCTTGCCCCTGCCCCTTTTTGGCGCATTGGCCGACTCAGACACCGAGGCCTGGGACGATTTGCTCTACCCCATGTACCAGCAACGCTGCGGCGTGGTAATTCAAAAAACACAAGACAGCCTGAGCTTTTCACAACTCAACGCCACCCAAGCCAAACGGCTCAAACTGCCTGCGGCCCACCCGTGCGTTCTGGTGGATCGACAGGCCTTTGACATCGCAGGTCACTGCGTAGAGCTGCGCACCACGCGCGGCGATGCATTCGCCTTCAAGTACACCGCCCAATTGCATTGAGACATTCACACAGGAGATACGCCTTGACACACACCACACACCTCTGGCGACGCCGCACTTGGACTGCATTGGCGCTGAGCACCTTGTCCCTTGGCATATTGGCGCCCACCGCCATGGCGCAAGGCGCGTTTCCCAACAAGCCCATCACCTTGGTGGTCACCTACCCGCCAGGTGGCGGTGCAGATGCCATGGCACGCTTGATTGCCCCCAAGATGGGCGAAGCACTAGGTCAAGCGGTCATCATCGAAAACAAACCAGGTGCGAGCGGACAAATTGGCGCATCGGCCGTGGCCAAGGCGGCACCCGATGGCTACACCTTGATGTTGGATGCATCCTCCTTCTCCGCCAACCCAGCGCTCTATCCCAAGCTGCCGTATGACAGCCTCAAAGCCTTCAAGCCGATTGGTGTGGTGGCCTTGTTCCCCAACGTCGTGTTGGTCAACGCCAACTTCCCTGCCAAAAACATTGCAGACCTCACAGCTGCCGCACGCAAAAACAAAGATGCGGTGTCGTATGCCTCTTCGGGCAATGGATCGGCCCAACACTTGGCGGGCGCCTTGTTTGAATCGGCCGCCAAGGTGGACATGGTGCACGTGCCCTACAAAGGCGGCGGCCCCGCACTGAACGATGTGATTGGCGGCCAAGTGCCTTTGTTCTTTGGCAACCTCGCCTCGACCTTGCAACATGTGCAATCGGGCAAGCTCAAAGCATTGGCGGTCACCTCGGCCAAGCGCTCACCCATCTTGCCGGAGGTGCCCACCTTGGCAGAAGCGGGTTTGAAAGGCGCAGAGATTTACGAATGGAATGCCGTCTTCGCACCAGCCAACACACCCGAGCCTGTGGTGGCCAAATTGGCAGCAGCCTTTCAGCAAGCCTTGGAATCCCCCGATGTCAAAGCACGCGTGGCACAGCTCGGTGGTGACATTCAAAAAGGCTCTCCCGAGCAAAGCAAAAAATTTATTGAGCAACAAATCAATCTGTGGAGTCGCATCATCAAAGAACGCGGCATCACCACCGAATAACCCAAGGAAAAACCACCATGAACCTCATCGACACTCACACCTTGACACGTCGCCAACTGCTGGCCAGCACTGCGGCCTCGGCACTGGCGTTGTCGCCCGCCCTCGCGCGCGCCGATGCCTGGCCCACCAAGCCACTGCGTTTGGTCGTGCCGTTTGCACCGGGTGGTAGCTCTGAAATCGTGGCACGTGCTTTGGCCGGTGAGCTGGCCAAGACCATTGGCCAAAACGTGTTTGTGGACAACAAGCCCGGTGGCGCAGGCAACATTGCCATGCAAGAAGTGGCCAACTCAACCGACGAACACACCCTCGTCTTGGGCCACATCGGCACCTTGGCCGTCAACCCGTACATCTTCCCCAAGCTGTCGTATGACGTGAACAAAGATTTCACGCCCATCACGCTCATCTCTAAAGTGCCCAGCTTGTACGTGGTGCATCCCGACCTGCCCGTGAAGAACCTCAAAGAGTTTGTGGCCTACGCCAAAGCCAACCCAGGCAAGCTCAACTACGGTTCGGCTGGCAACGGCAGCGCGGGCCACTTGGCATTTGAATACCTCAAGATGGTGTCCGACACCTTCATCTTGCACGTGCCATATCGCGGCACAGGCCCCATGCTGACCGATTTGATGGCCGGTCGCCTGCAAGCGGCAGCCGTGGGTGCGCCTGCATTGCTGCAATTCATCAAAGCAGGCAAGCTGCGCTGCATTGCCACAGGCAGCAGCACACGCTTGCCCCTCTTGACCGATGTGCCCACCGTGGCCGAGCAAGGCTTCAAGGGCTTTGAGATGACGCAGTGGTACGGTCTGATGGCGCCCAGCAAAATGCCCAAGGCCAATCTCGAAAAACTAGAGAAGGAAGCCGTTGCCGCCGCACGCAGCAAAGTGGTCCACGACAAACTCAGCCAAGACACCGCGTTGGCCATCGGCAACACGCGTGCCGAGTTTGAAGCCTTCATCAAAGTCGAACAAGCGCGTTGGAAGCCCGTCATCGCGCGGGCACAAATCAAGCCTGAAGGGGCTTAACAAAAAAGCCACCTTCGGGTGGCTTTTTCTTTGGCAGCAAGTTTGCTTATTTGATGAAGCGAATTTGCTGGTTGATGCGTTCAAGAATTGGTTTCTTCTTTTCGTTGAACACCGCCTTGTTTTCTTCGATCAAGTTCTTGCCCTTGGTGTCAATCGAGATGATCAAGGGGCCAAACTCTTTCACACGGTTCACCCACAAGGTTTCGGGCATCCCTAGATCGGTCCACTCCGCGGCTTCGATCTTCTCCACTTGCGTGGCAGCCAACACCGCACAACCACCGGGGAAGATCGCGTGCACAGCTTTGTTTTCCACACAACCTTCTTGCGTTTCAGGTCCCATGCCGCCCTTGCCCACAATCAATTTCACGCCAGTGCGTTTGATGAATTCCTTCTCAAACTTTTCCATGCGCATGCTGGTGGTTGGGCCAATCGACACCATTTCGTATTCGCCATTTTCTTTTTGGCGCACGATGGGGCCCGCATGAAAAATTGCGCCGCCCTCTAAGTTGACGGGCAGCTCGCGGCCAAGCTCAATCAAGCGGCGATGCGCCACATCGCGGCAAGTGACCAGCGTACCTGTGAGGTACACCACGTCACCGATGTTCAACGACTCCAAGTCTTCGTCTTTGATGGGGGTGGTGAGAATTTTCTTCACAGCGTGAATCCTTTGTGCGAAATGATTTCGTAAGACATGTCGGCATTGATCTTGATCTTGCCGCGACGGTGCGCCCAGCAGCCGGTGGACACCGCCACACCAATGGTGGAAGGGTGACGTGCGGATGATTCGATGTTCACGCCCATCACACTGTTGTTACCCGTCAAGCCTTGCGGGCCTAAGCCCAACTCGTTCAAGCCATCGGTCAACAGCTCTTCCATCAAGGCGGCGTTGTCGTTGCTGTGGCGAGACGTCACGGGGCGAAGAATGGCTTTCTTCGACAAACGTGCGGCTGTTTCAGCCGAGGTGGAAACACCCACACCGACCAACAAAGGCGGGCAAGCATTCACACCGCGCGAAGTGATGACGTCAAACACAAACTCAGCCACACCTTCGTAGCCTTGGCCGGGCATCAACACTTTGGCGGCTCCGGGCAAGGTGCAACCGCCACCTGCCATGTAAACGTCGATGATGACGCTGTCGTCACCGGGCACGATTTCCCAATCGAGCCATGGAATTTTTGAACCGGTGTTGGTGCCTGTGTTTTTCTCGACAAATGTCTCGACCGCGTTGTGGCGCAGAGGGCCGTCTTTGGTAGCGCCTTGTGTGGCGCCCAACAAAATTTCTTCCAACTCACCCAGCAATGGAAAGTTAGAACCTGCGGTGAGGAAGTATTGAATGACGCCTGTGTCTTGGCAGCTGGGGCGGTCGAGTTTGTCTGCCGCATCTTGGTTTTGACGCATGGACTCATACACCTCTTTGGCCAAGAAGTTGACTTCTTTCTCACGCAACTCGCCCAGCTTTTCGGTCACGTCGGTGGGCAAACGCTTGCCGATGTACGACGTGAACTTCGCCATCACATGGGTCAGATCTGCTACTGCTGCTTCTTTGTTCACGGGGAACTCCTTTGGTTAATGGGTGGGCGCTCAGTCGAGCGTGACCTTGCCTGCTTTGACAAGCGAGGCAAACTTTTCTGTTTCTTCTTTGATTTGCTTGGCCATCTCTTCGGGCTTGTTGCCGATGGGCTCTGCACCGATGTCCAACATTTGCTTTTTGAACTCCGCAGAGTTGATGATCTTCACGATCTCGGTGTTGAGTTTTTGCACCACCGGCTTAGGTGTGGCTGCTGGGGCCAGCAAACCAAACCAGGTGCCAATCGCCACACCGGGCAAACCGGCTTCTTGCAAGGTGGGCACATTGGGCAAGGCCGAAGAACGTTTGGCGGTGGTCACTGCCAAAGGCTTCAACTTGCCTTCTTTGATGAAGGGCAACACTGGCGTGACGGTGTCAAACGACATGTCCACTTGGCCACCCAATAAATCGGTGGTCAACGGCGCGCTGCCTTTGTAGGGCACATGCAAAATTTGTGCGCCAGAGGCCATTTGAAACTGCGTGCCAATCATGTGCTGCGCGGTGCCGTTGCCGTTCGAGCCATAGGCGAGCTTGTCAGGTGCGGCCTTGCCTGCGGCCACGAGGTCTTTCACGCTGTTGTAGGGCGACTTGGCATTGACCACCAACACGTTGGGCACCATGGCCACCGTGGTGATGGGTGCGAAGTCTTTGTCGAAGCTGTAGGTCAGGCCCTTGTACACACTGGTGGCGATGGTGTGGTGCACAGCGCCCATCAACAAGGTGTAGCCATCGGCATTGGCCTTGGCCACTTGCGCAGCACCCAAGGTGGCACCCGCGCCGGGCTTGTTGTCCACGATGACGGTTTGACCCAAATTGGCTGAGAGCTTGGTGGACACCGCACGGGCCAACACGTCGGTCGTGCCACCGGGCGGGAACGGCACGACGATGGTGATGGTCTTGCTGGGCCACGCTTGGGCCTGCGCCAAACCTGCTGCACCACACACGGCAGCCACCAGCATTTGCTTTTTGAACCTGCTCAACATGTTGTCTCCTTTTGTTTGTTGGAAACAACTGTAATTTTTTTAAGGTTAAAAATTCATCGCTATATTCAAAGCATTGTTAACCTAAAGCTAAAGATATGACCAAGCTCATCAGCCCTGCCGACTTAGGCTTTTTCATCGCGCTGGCCAACGCGGGCTCGCTCAGCGCAGCAGCGCGCGAGCAAGGCATCTCGACCGCAGCGGTCAGCCGCCACTTGGGGTTGATGGAATCGCGTTTAGGAATTCCGCTGGTCAACCGCACCACGCGACGCATGGGCCTCACGCCCGAGGGCGAGGTGTATTTGGACTACGCCCGCAAAATCATGGGCGACATCGAAGGCCTTGAAACTCACTTGCTGGGTGCCACTGCTGCACCACAAGGCCTGCTGCGCGTGAACGCCACCTTGGGCTTTGGCCGCAGCCACATTGCGCCGCTCATCTCACAGTTCACACGCCTGCACCCCAAGGTAGATGTGCAGTTGCAGCTCTCGGTCAACCCACCACCCAGTGGCGACGATGCGTTTGACATTTGCTTTCGCTTTGGCAACCCGCCCGACTCTCGCTCGATCGCGCGCTTCATTGCCGCTAATCAACGCGTGGTGGTGGCCTCGCCCGCTTACCTGAAAAAATTTGGCATTCCCAAAACACCGTCGGAGTTGGTGAAGCACAACTGCATTGGCATACGCCAAGGCGACGAAGCCTATGGCCTGTGGCGTTTCACCACCGCGAAGGGCAAAGCCAAAGAACAACAAACAGAGAGTGTGAAGATTCGCGGCAACCTCACCACCAACGATGGCGGCGTGGCGTTGAACTGGGCGCTCGACGGCCACGGTGTGTTGCTGCGCGCGCAATGGGATGTGGAGAAATATGTGCAGTCCGGCAAACTGGTGCAGCTGCTACCCAACTACAACAGCCCCGATGCTGACATCTATGCCATCTACGCCGAACGCCACCGCACCTCGGTGCGGGTGAAGGCCTTGATTGATTTTGTGGCGGCGGCGTTTAAGCGGTCATGAACCGATTTGCATGCAATGGGCAAGCTCACGTTTTGCACCCAGCCATCCAGTATGCTCACTGACTGACGTCAATATTTAGCCCCTTTTTTCGCCCGTTCTGCCCCACATGTTTAGCCCCCACGCCACCGGTTTTATGGTGCTTCATAGCAACCAGCTAGAGGGCCTGCGCGAGTTGGCGGTGCAGTTCATCCGCAACCACCCGCTGCCCGTGCTTGCGCCCGAGGTGTTGCTGGTGCAAAGCAACGGCATGAAGCATTGGCTCGAGCTGGCCTTGGCCAAAGACCTAGGCATTTGCGCGGCCACGCAGGTCGAACTGCCGTCTGCCAAGCTGTGGCAGATTTACCGTGCGGTGTTGGGGCCTGACAGCGTTCCCGCGCACATGCCGCTGGACAAGTCGCCACTGGTGTGGCGCATCATGCGTTTGCTCCCCAGTTTGTTGGCCAAGCCCAGCTTTTCGCCGCTGAAAAACTACCTAGGCCAATCAGAGGCTGACGCATCGCCCATGAACCGCCGCGCGTACCAACTGGCCGCGCAACTGGCCGACGTGCTGGACGGCTACCAAAACTACCGCGCCGATTGGCTAGAAGACTGGGCCCAGGCCCGAGACCAATTGCGCACACAAACCGGCATGGCTACACCCTTGCCCGCCGCACAAAGCTGGCAACCCGAGCTGTGGCGCGATTTGCTAATCGACCTAGCGACTGATGCAGAGGTGAAGGCAGCTTTACATACTGATACGCAACACAGCTACAGCTCACGCGCCAAAGTGCACGAGGCGTTCATGACCAAGATGGCATCACTACCCGAGGGCCAACGCCCTGCGGGTGTGCCACATCGCATCATGGTGTTTGGCGTGACGTCGCTGCCCATGCAAACCGTGCAGGCCCTGGCCGCTTTGGGCCGCGTGTGCCAAGTGCTCATGCTGGTGCAAAACCCTTGTCAGCACTACTGGGGCCATGTTGTGGAAAGCCGTGTGCCCTTGGCAAAGTTGTCTAAGCAACGCCAAGCGCACAAAGCCGGTTTGCCCGTGCCGCAAGACGATGGCTCGTTGTCTGAGGCTGACCAATACACACTGCACACCGACACGCACCCCCTGCTGGCTGCGTGGGGCAAACATGGCCGCGACTATTTGCACTTGCTCGATGGCTTTGACGATGTGGATCAATACAAAGGCCAATTCAACCGCGTGGATGTGTTTGTCGACCCCGCAGACACCGCCGCCGACGAAGGCCGCGAGCCCACGATGCTGGAGCACTTGCAGTCGTCCTTGCTCAACCTCGCGCCACTGCCCGACCACTTAACCGACGTGCCCGCAGATGACAGCAGCGTGCGCTTTGTGCAAACGCACTCGGCCCAGCGCGAGGTCGAGGTGCTGCACGACCGCCTGCTGGCGTGGCTGGATGCGGACGACACCTTGAAGCCCAGCGACATCATGGTGATGGTGCCCGACATGGCCAACTTTGCGCCGCACATCCATGCGGTGTTTGGGCGCTTCTCCAGCAACGACCCGCGCCACCTGCCCTACACCGTGGCCGACACCACGCCGCGCACCGAGCCATTGGTGCAAGCACTAGACACCTTGCTGCAACTGCCGCAACTGCGCGTGACGCGCGTGGAGTGGCAAAGCCTGTTTGAAGTGGCCGCCGTGCGCGAACGTTTCAGCCTAGAAGAACACGACGTGGCCCAGCTCGACACCTGGCTGGCCGACGCCGGTGTGCGCTGGGGCCTAGACGCGCAACACCGCAAGCCGTGGGGCATTGCACCCGACATGACCGATGCCAATCAAAACAGTTGGCTGTTTGGCATCGAGCGTTTGCTGCTGGGCTACGCCACAGGCGCGAGCGACGACCTCGCCACACCGTGGGCCGACACACTGCCCCAAGCAGGCGTGGGCGGGCTAGACGCACGCGTGGTCGATGGCCTGTTGCAATGGCTGCGCCACACACACATTGCGCTGATCAAACTGCGCCAAGAACACACACCCACCGAATGGGTGGCAGTGCTGCAGCAGCTCGTGGCGTTGTTCTTCAAACCCAGCAACGAAGCCGATGAACGTTTGATTGAACGCGTCATGGCCCCGCTAGAAACATGGCTGGCCGAATGCCAACTGGCCCGCCTCGACAGCCCACTGCCACTGGTGGTGGTGCGCGAACACTGGATGGCCCAGCTGCAACAGCCCGCCATGCAACGCCGCTTCTTTGGCGGTGGTGTGCAGTTCGCCACGCTCATGCCCATGCGTTCCATCCCGTTCAAGTGCGTGTGCTTGTTGGGCATGAACGACGGCGACTACCCGCGCAGCCAAACCCCACGCGACTTTGATTTGATGAGCGACGCCGCACACGCAGGCAGCACGCAATCACATTGGCGTGCAGGCGACCGTTCGCGCCGCGAAGACGACCGCTATTTGTTTTTAGAAGCCTTGCTATCGGCCCGGAACAAGCTCTACATCAGCTGGCAAGGACGGCGCACGACGGACCATGAAATCAAACCACCTTCGGTGTTGGTGGCGCAGTTGATGGACTACCTCAATGCGGTGTGGACGCATGACGGCGGCGTGGCTTGCGATGCGCCGTTGCAACCGCTGCAAGCGTTTTCGCCCAAGTACTTCACACAAGATTCAGCGTTTCAAACCTATGCCGATGATTGGCAACGTGCGTTGTTGTCGTCCACTGCTTCGTCTGCGGCGGCAACGCCAAACGAAACGGCTCCCACCGAACTCACGCTGCAACATTTGCAACGCTTGTTGCGTCAACCCGTGGAAGTGTTTTTGGTTGACCGTTTGCGCTTGCGACTAGATCAACCCGAAGAAGCCGCCGAGGAAGAAGAACCTTTCTCGCTCGACGGATTAGAAAAATACAAACTCAACCAACGCATTGCACAGGCCGAAGATGCCCAGCAAGCCATCGCCCAACTGCGCCTGAGTGGGCAACTGGCCTTGGCCGGTTTTGGCGAAGCCCAGCAACACCTGTTTGAAAACGACCGTCAAAAGCTACGCGAGCAACTGGATATGTTGTTGCCCAAGTGGCCCAACACTTTGAGCGTGCAATCCGCCCACTGGCAGCTGGGCCACACACACCTGAATGCTGAGTGGGCCAACGGCCAAACCATGTGGCACACGAATGCCAAAGTGCATGGCGCAGGGCAACAGTGGCTGCAAGTGGCGCTGCGCCCAGGCGCGGTGACGGAAGGCAAAAAAGAAAACCAAGTCCCTCGCATCGACACACTCAGCCAGATGTGGTTGCACCACTTGGCCGCCTGCGCCAGTGGCACGCCCACCACCAGCGTGCAAATTGGTTTTGATGCTGCCATCGAACTCAAACCCATCGCGGCTGACACTGCCCTTGCACATTTGCAAGATCTGTGCGATGTGTATTTAGAGGCCTGGACACAGCCCCTGCCCGTGGCGGGCAAAACCGCCTGCGCGTTTGTGATGGGCGTGTACGGCGGCAGCAAAGACGCGATGGGCAAAGCGCAAACCACATTTGAGGGTGGACACAACAAAGACGGCGAATACAAAGGCTCGCCTGCTTTGCAACGCGTGTTCACAAATTTTGAAGAGATAGAAGCAAATCTGAACCACTGGGCTACCCGCTTGTACGAGCCCATGTTCAAAGCTGCCAAGGTGATTCACCTAAATGCCGACAGCGCTGAGGAGGCTGACGCATGAAAGCCCTCAACGCACACACCCTGCCGCTGCATGGCCGTCAAGTGATAGAGGCCAGCGCAGGCACAGGCAAAACTTGGACACTCGCTGCGCTGTACCTTCGCTTGGTACTGGGCCACGAACGCACCGAGGCTTTGCTACCACCACAAATTTTGGTGATGACGTTCACCGACGCAGCCACGGCTGAGCTGCGCGAGCGCATTCGCACACGATTGAGCCAAGCCGCCACTTACTTTGACTTGAGCGCGCAGGGCCGCGAGTTTCCCGCCTCGTTGAAAGTGGATGAGTTTTTAGAAACACTGCGCGACAGCTTTGACGATGCGCTATGGCCACGCTGCGCCTTGCAGCTCAACTGCGCCGCCGAGTGGATGGACGATGCCGCCATCTACACCATTCACGGTTGGTCGCGTCGCATGCTTACGCAGCACGCGCTAGAGAGCCACAACCTGTTTGAGCAAACGCGCTTAGAAAACGCAGATCAGCTCAAGCTCACGCTGGTGCAAGACTATTGGCGCGAATGGTTTTACCCACTCAGTGGCGACACGCTGCAACACATCACGCCCCTCATTGGCCAAGACCCAGCCAAGCTTCTGAAAACCTTGAGCGAGATGTGGAAAGAACAAGAGCGCAAACCACGCGAGGTGGTGGCACCCGACATCACCCCCACACAAGCCATTGACACACACATGGCGTGGCAAGCGCAGGTGGAAGCTGCGGCACTTGCTTCGCGTGAAGCGTGGAGTGATGCGGTGCTGCAAGCCCTGCAAGAAGCAGGTGCGCAGAAAAAAATCAAAGGATTGCGTGCCGACTACTTTGCCAACTGGCTGAGCGCACTGCAAGCGTGGGCCACGCAAAACACGAAGGCTCACATCAGCAAAGAAGAATTCAAAGTACTGGAGCGCTTCACCACCCAAGCCTTGCAAGACAAAGGTTGGGCCGAGGCCGAAGGCATTGCTTTCTTCGCGGCGATGCAAACCTATATTGAATTGTTTGACGCCAAACCAAATACCGACAAACACATTGCCCTGCACGCCGCATACGCGGTGGGCGAAGCCTACAAGGCAGCTAAAACACAACGCGCCGCGTTTGACTTCTCGGACCTGTTGCAAAACCTGCATCACGCGGTGATGGCCGACGATGGCCGATTGGCCACCGCCATTCGCCAGCAATACCCTGTGGCTTTGGTGGACGAGTTTCAAGACACCGACCCGTGGCAGTACGGCACGCTCAACCGCATCTATGCGCCAGACGCCTGCAACGAAAGCAACGCACTGGTGATGATTGGCGACCCCAAGCAAGCCATCTACAGCTTCCGTGGCGCAGACTTGGGCACGTACTTGCAAGCGCGCAACGATGCGCAAACCACAAACACAAACGCGCTGCACACCCTCACCGGCAACCACCGCTCCAGCGTGGGCTTGGTCAAAGCGGTGAACCATGTGTTCATGCAAACCGAGCAACCGTTTGCATCAGCCCAAGGCGAGATTGAATTTGTCGAGGTATCCGCCCAAGGCAAAGAGCCTGCGCTGCTGGTGAATGGCGAAGAACGCCCACCCTTCACCGTGTGGCAAATGCACCCCGAGGGTGATGCTGATGTGGTGAGCAGCGCCAACTATTTGCACCACACCGCGCAGGTGTTTGCCGACCAAATGGCTGACTTGTTGAATCAAGGTGCAGCTACCCCCGGCGACATGGCCGTGCTGGTGCGCAGCCAAAAGCAAGCCGACGCCGTGCGCCACGCCCTGCGTGCGCGACACATCCCCAGTGTGTATTTGTCGGATCACACGAGCGTGTATAAATCGACCGAAGCCACAGACTTGTGGCGCTTGTTGCGTGCGGTGGCGTCGCCCCGCCAAACAGGCTGGGTGCGTGCCGCAGTGGGCAGCCGCTTGTGGGCGCTGGACTTGCACGAGGTGTTGACCATCACGCAAGACGAAGCGCAGTGGGAACAACTACTTGAACAGTTCCACCAATGGCACGGCCTGTGGCAACAACACGGCGTGCTGCCCATGTTGCACCAGTGGCTGCACAGCCAGCACGTGGCGCAACGCATGTTGGCGCAGCCCGATGGTGAACGCCGCTTGAGCAACCTGCTGCACTTGGGCGAACTGCTGCAACACGCCGAGCAAAGCCTGCAAGGCGAACACGCGCTGGTGCGCTACCTGGGCGAACAAATTCACAGCCAACACCACGACAGCGATGCACAACAAGCACGCCTAGAAACCGATGCCTTGTGCGTGAAAGTCATCACGTATCACAAGAGCAAGGGCTTGCAATACCCGCTGGTGTTTGTGCCGTTCGCAGGCGCATTTGCGGTGGAGAAAAAAGCCAAAGCCAATTTCGCGCAAGACGATGAAGCAGATGACGACAGTGATGCAGAAGCCACCTCGGTGGAAGAAGACATGCGCCTGTTGTACGTCGCCCTCACCCGCGCACAGCGTGGCTTGTGGATGGGCGTGGCCGAAACCAAAAATGATTTGAGCAAAGCCACAGCTAAAACCGAATTGAAACGCAGTGCCTTGTCGTTACTGCTCAAGCGCGAAGTACGTGGCGATTTGGGTAACCAGCTGCACAGCTTGTGGGGCACATGCGCACACATCCAAGTGGTTGCATTGCCAGAGTTGCAAGGCATCCGCTACCAAGCCCCTGCGGCGATCAGCGCGCCCAAAGACGCCCTCACCCCCACACGCATCCACCACAGCCTGTGGTGGACGGCCAGCTTCAGCGCCATCACGCGTGGACTGGTGTCGGAATCGAAACGCGACGAAGCGGTGGCGGACGCCATCACAGACGCCACCTCAGACGCCCAGCATTACGCGGTGACCACCCCGGCACCAGAACCCGAGAGCATCAGCGCATGGCAAACCTTCCCCGCCGGTGCACGCTACGGCACGCTGCTGCATGACTTGCTCGAATGGCTGTCGCAAAACAACTGGCCCGTGGCCAACGCACAAGCGCCCGAGTGGGCCAAGCAAGCATGGGCCAACTTGCTAGAGCGCAAAGCCAGCTGGTTGCAGCTAGACGATGCGCCTCGCGCACAGATTGAGCCGTGGCTGCAAGCCGTGGTGCAAACACCGCTGCCACTGACCGAACTCAACGCAGCACCTTTGACACTGTGCGAGCTGAGCACCGAGCACATGTGGCCCGAGATGGAGTTCAACCTAGAGGTGAGCCACGTCAGCGCCACAGTGCTGGACCAACTCATTCAAAGCCACGTGTTTGAAGGCACGCCCCGCCCTGCGCTGCAAGCGCGGGTGATGCAAGGCATGCTCACCGGCTCGATGGACTTGGTGCTGCAACACGATGGCCGCTATTGGGTGGTGGACTACAAGTCCAACAAACTGCCCAGCTACGACAGCGCCACCTTGCAAGACGCCGTGTTGCACAAACGCTACGAGGTGCAATACGTGCTCTACACCTTGGCCTTGCACCGCTTGCTCAAAGTACGCTTACCCGACTACGACTACGCCAAACACGTGGGCGGCGCGGTGTATATGTTCTTGCGCGGCATTCACGCCGAAGGAGCGGGCGTGCATTTGCATCGGCCACCGCAGGCGTTGATTGAGGCATTGGATGCTTTGTTCACAGGTGCTAATCAAGCTTGATTGGCACCTGCCTTTGCAGCTAAATGCAATGCCGAATTACGCCTCGATGTAGCAATTCAGTCGTGTAAGCGTGGCATCGACCCATGAGCGGTCATAGGTGCCATCGGCAATTCCTGCAACCATCTTTTCCTCGATTTTTTGTTTTTGCTGCGCGGCATTGAGCAACGCTTGCGCATCGTCAAATGGCACACACAACAAGCCATCACCATCGCCAATAACCAAGTCGCCCGGTTCAATCACCATGCCATCGATGGAGATCGGAACGTTGATTTCACCTGGGCCATCTTTATAAGGGCCACGATGTGTGACACCCGCCGCAAAAACGGGGAAATTCATGCTTCGAATTTCTTCTGAATCACGGATGGCGCCATTGATGACCATGCCCGCAACCTTCTTCAAAATTGCATCACCCACCATGATTTCGCCAATCAATGAGTTGGTCAGATCGCCCCCCGCATCCACCACGATCACATCACCCGGCTTGGCAAGCATGAGTGCTTTCAAAATCATGAGGTTGTCGCCCGGACGGGTTTTCACGGTCAAGGCAGGTCCAGCCATGCGGCCACCCGCATGCATGGGGCGCAGACGTGCACCGCCCGATGTCATACGCGACATGCAATCACTCACATTGGCAACGGGCACATCCAAGAACTTTTTGGCGAGTTCAAGGTCAACCGCGCGTTTGCGTTTCAAAATTCGAAGTCCGTGTGTCATGTTGATCAGTCCAGTTTGATGTTATTTTTTTTGAATGAGAGGGGCCAGACGATTGCGGTCAGCGGCATATGCATCACCCATTTGCTTGGCTGTGCCACCCACAATTTCGCCACCCGAGTCAGTTATCTTTTGCCTCACATCGGCTTGCGTCAGCAATTCAGTAATCACAGCATTCCATTTATCTACGATGGGTTTAGGTGTGCCAGTGGGTGCCATCAAGCCCCAGACACTTGCCAACTCGACGCCTTTTACACCCGCTTCGGCAAAGGTAGGTACGTTCTTTAAAACGGTGGAACGTTGACCTGATGTGACGCCAAGCGCGCGAACTTTTCCGCCCTCGATGTGGCTTTGCATGGTGGGCACAGTGCCCATGTACAAATCAATTTGGCCACCGATCAAATCTGGCAAGGCTTGGGCCACACCTTTGTACGGCACATGCGTAAAGTCGACACCCGATGAACCTTCCCAGAGCTGCAAAACCATGTGTGCAACGGTGCCTGTTCCTGGTGTCGCAAAAGTCACTTGGCCTGATTTGGCTTTCGCGGCGGCCACGACATCAGCCAAGTTTTTATAAGGTGAATCTGCTCTGACCACCAACACTTGGGCGCCTTTTGCAACCATGCCCAATGGCTCTAAATCTTTGACAGGGTCGTAATTTAGCTTCTTGTAGAGCAATGGATTGAGCACTACGTTGTCGGTTTGTGCCATCACAAGCGTATAGCCATCAGGCTTGGATTTAGCGACGGTTTCCAAGGCTAAGTTGCCACCTGCACCGGGTTTGTTCTCAACCACGATGGTCCATCCATATTTCACGTTGACTGCATTTGAAATCATGCGCGTGACGTTGTCAGTACCGCCTCCAGCGGGGAAGGGCACCACAATTTTGATGGGCTTGTCTGGGTATGTTTGTGCTGTCGCGGTCACGGCACAAGCTGCAATTCCAACGGCCACCGCTATCTTTTTCATGATGTTCATGTGTGTCTCCTGATTTATTTGATTAACTCAACTGCTAACAACTCATTGCGTAGACTTTCGGGCAAAGCGCCAGTCGCGACAGGCTTCGCTGACTCTGCCAGCCACGCCAATGCAGATTCAATTCCCTTGCCCACATACGGAGATGTGCTTTGGCGACTTGCGGTGCGTGCAAAGAGCTTCTCCACCGAATAGGTCACCAGTGGCGACACGCCAGCCTGCACCATTTGCCGCTGGGCCTCCACCACTTCTTTTTGGCGCCTTGCTGAATGTTCAATGTGTGTGCAAACCATCGACTCCATCAGCGCACGCAAAGAGCCTTGATCGACGTCAGTCAAAATTTCATGGATTTGATTTCTCAATCCGCGCTTTTCAGCCGTCAACAGGCATTCCACCGACAGCGCTTCTAAACCCTTGGTGAAGATGCTTCTCAGCAATTTGAGTGCGGCAGCATCGCCGGGCTTGTCACCTACGACTTGAATGGGGGTTCCTATTTTTTTGAAAATTTGTGCCACATCCTCAGCCTTTTCGCCTGCACACAACAACGGCGTTTTCGCCCCATGCAAATTCACAGCGCCCATGATTGCGACATCGACAAAATTCACATGATGCTTTTTCGATAAAGCACTGGCTTTTTCCATATCACTCGGATCAGCTGTTGTCATGTCGACGAACAGGGCATTGGCATGCATATATGGCATCGCCAACTCAGCGACTTCATACGCCACTGTGCCAAACACGGCACTGACCACTAAATCAACCTCGGCCAACCACGGACCTGGTCCCTCATGCACACTGGCGCCCATTAATTTGGCAAACGCATGAAGCTCAGGGCTAGGCTTTGCATCCCAAATCCAAGCCACAGTCATCTCGTTTGCGGCAAATGCTTCACCGAAACTTCTGCCCACCATTCCTCCACCTATGAGTGCAATTTTCATGTTTTTCACCAACTATTCGATGAAGAAAATGTACAAGAAAAATACAATTAAAGAACAATAAAAATACAAATATCGGGTATAAACATATGAATAAGCTAAATACAGAACACAAAAAGAACAATTGTGGTTTCAGTGAAGTTCAGATACGTGCCTGGGTTCTACAATGAACTGATGGAGACACAAGACACATGAAGGGTTCAGACAAGGCCTACGAAATCATCCGCGCCCGATTGGTAGGAGGGCACTACTCGCCCGGTGCCCAACTGAAAGAAGAGCCTTTGGCGCGTGAGTTAGGTCTTAGTCGAACGCCTGTGCGATCTGCGCTCAAGAGACTCGTGGAAGACGGCTTGGCCAGTGCCGACAGTAAACAAGGCATCCATGCGTCAGAGTGGACTGAGTTTGACATTGAGGAAACATTTCAGTTGCGCATGCTCTTAGAGCCCTATGCCGCAAGTTTGGCTGCTACGCGTGGCGATGAGACGCTCTCGGCTCGACTTCATGCTTCGAATGCCTCGATGAAAAAAGCCATCGAAGCTAACGACATCGAGGCTATCCAAATCGCTAACCGCGATTTTCACAACGCGCTGATTGAAGCCAGCGGCTCACCCAGATTGCGTGGCATTCTTAAAACGATGATTGACATGCCCATCATCGTTCGTTCGTTCCATTTATCTAGCACCGCTGAAAATTGGCAAAGCCTTCACCACCATGAAGAACTGACATTGGCAGTTGATGCACGCGATGGCGATCTGGCCAAACAAGTGATGCACTTACACCTACGAATCGCTTATCTGAGATTCATGGCACACCGCAATGCTTACCAAGAAGCGGCTCACGTTAGCAAGCGCGGGGGGTAGTGACGATACCCAATTGGTACGCATGGGCCGTTTCGATATCCAACGCTTAATGCCAAGAACGCGTCAGTAACTCATCCAATGCATCTGCAATCTCTTGTCCATGTTCGACCAGTGAGCCCACGCACTCACCCAGCTGTTCAAGCGCCACAGACACCATATCCAACGGGTGCAACACCAACACAGCGCCACGAACTTTGAAGCTCGGGTTCATTCGAGTGCCAACAATGCCCGCAGGTAGAACGCTGCGTTTAACCAAAGGCACCACCACTCGGCGGCGGTAGCCGTCAAACAGAGACGACTGAACCACCACAACATAAGGGATGGTGTCTTTCAACGGTCCTTTGTTTTTATGAAGATCAAACTGTGCCATCAGAGCGTGGAGTGTTCATCGGCAAATGAGCCAACTTGTGCATGCAAGGAATTCCAACCCGCCACGGTTTGATCTGCCTGCTGCTGGCGACTTGTGCGTGCTTGCTTTTGCTCGACCACATAGGCCGTGAGCAACTCTTCCGCAGTGGCCGATAAGTTGGAGGTGTAGCCTTTGAGATCGGCGACCAAACTTTCGCTCAAGGTGAGATTGACGGGGCGTTTTCGCGATGAGGCAATTGCGTTGTTGGCACGTGACATGGCGGCTCCTAGCAAGAATATGCGCATATTATGCGCATGAAGTTAAATTATGTCACCCCTAGTAAACTGGCAGCGCATGCCATCACCCAACACGCTCTCTCCTTTGCTGCAATCCTCATGGTCGCAAGCCACGCCCCTGACGGGCTTGGACAAATCACTGGCCAACTTGCTAAACAGCAAACAACCCAGCGACGACCCACGCCACTTGTGGTTAGCTGCACTCACCAGCCACCAATGGGGACGCGGCCATGCTTGCCTAGACCTTGCCACCTTGCAAACGCAAACCGCAGCATTGCTTGGCTGGAGTGATGAACAAGTTGCAGCTCTACCCGCAGACTTGCACCTTGCCGCCAGCACGCTACCTTGGACGCAAGGCGAGGCCTGTCCCTTGGTGTTGAGCGAAGACAAAGGTGACGCATCAAAAGGCACACGCTTGTATTTGCGCCGCGCATGGACAGCTGAACAAAACATCCGTTGGCAACTGGCGCAACGTCTGGCGTTGCCGTGTGAGGTACCTGCTGATTTGCAGCAACGCTTAGACGACCTCTTCCCCAAAACCAACAGCGCAGAGCCAGACATGCAACGCCTCGCTTGCGAGGTGGCCGCGCAAAACCGCATCACGCTCATCACCGGCGGGCCTGGCACGGGCAAGACCACGACGGTGGTCAAACTGCTGTCGCTGTTGGTGGGTACGGCTTCGCGCGACTTGCAAATTCACCTCGCGGCACCCACAGGCAAAGCAGCAGCGCGTTTGACCGAGTCCATCAGCAACGCACTCACCCAGATGCCCGCTGAAAAGCGTCCGCATATTCCGACCCAAGCGCAAACGCTGCACCGCTTGCTGCAAACCAATAGCAAAGCAACACAGGTGCACCAACTTGCTACTGATGTGGTGGTGGTCGACGAAGCATCGATGATTGACTTAGAAATGATGGCCCGATTGCTGCAAGCCGTGCCGCCCACCGCTCGCTTGATTTTGCTAGGCGACAAAGACCAGCTGGCGTCGGTGGAAGCTGGTGCGGTCATGTCGCAGCTGTGCACTGGCACCTTGCTGCAACACCAAACCGTCACCCTCATTCACAGCCACCGCTTCGATGCCAAGAGTGGGATTGGCCAATGGGCACGCACCGTGAACGCGGATGTGGCCGACAACACGCCCGCCCTCAAAGCACTGTGGAACGCCGCGCCCGATTGGCTGGCGACGCTGCCTTTGCAACAAAGCATTGAAGGTGACGCAGCTGAACCCGACGTGACACGCCTGCAACTGGCCAGCGCCAGCGACCCCAAGCTGGCCGTGGGCCTGCGCTACGGTTGGCGCAACTGGCTGGCTTTGCTGGACGCACACCGCACGCACAACAAGCAAGCGGCACAGCCCTGCAGCGATACGCAAGCTGTGGCGCTGCTCAAAGCCTTCACCGAGTTTTGCGTACTGTGCGCCGTGCGCGAAGGCCCGCTAGGCGTGGTGCAACTCAACGCACACGTCGAGCACGCACTGGGCTTGGGCCAAAGCCCTTGGTACGCCGGCCGCCCCGTGATGGTGACGCGCAACGACTACGCGCTAGAGCTCATGAACGGCGACATTGGCCTGTGCCTGCCAGGACCTGACGGCGTGCTGCGCGTGGCCTTCCCTGCTGTGGATGGTGGCGTGCGTTGGGTCATGCCCTCGCGCCTCGACAGCGTGGAAACCGTGTTTGCGATGACGGTGCACAAATCGCAGGGCTCGGAATTCACGCATGTGTTGTTGGTCATCCCTGCACTGGAGTCGCCCGTGCTCACACGCGAGCTGGTGTACACCGGCCTCACCCGTGCACGCCAGCGCCTCACGATGTGGGCGCCGCAACTGGGCGTGCTGTGGAATGGCTGCGCGCGGCGCGTGCTGCGCAGCGGTGGTTTGGGTCATTAAGTTGTTCACAATAGAGCCATGCCTATGAATCAATACCTCGCTCAACTCGAACAGTTGGCTGTGCCACTGGCCATCGCGGCCGTGATTTTTGTGTTCTCACTCCTCAGCTTCGGCGTGTGGGCGTCGCGCATTCGCCAAGTGCGTGCCGAGGTGGTGGGGCTGGATGTCCGCCTAGGCGCGCACCAAGGCAGCAGCCGCGAAGCATTGGCTTTGGCAGAGACCAAAACCACCGACAACGAGCTGAAGTTTTTGCTGCGTGAAACGCAAGCGGGGCTGATTGACCTGCCCACGCAACATGGCGTGAGTCAAGGCCCGCGCAGCAGCTACAGCTTTCGCAGCCACGCCGACACTTGGACGGTGCGCAGCGTGCTCGGTGGCCGCATGAATTTGGCCTTGTTCGAGACCATGCCCAATTTGCTGATTGGCTTTGGTTTGATGTGCACGTTCATCTTCTTGGCAGTGGCTTTGCAACAAGCGGGCTTGGCGCTCAATGCGCTGGATGTGTCGGCACGCCAACAAGACCAAGCTTTGCAATCGCTCATTGCCACAGCGGGTGGCAAGTTCATCACCTCCATCGCGGGCTTGTTGTGTTCACTGGTGTGGAATTGGCGGGCCAAAGTGGCGCTGGAAAACTTGCAGTCCAGCATCGACACGCTGTGCCACACATTGCGCAGCAAGGTCCCAGACAACGCGGCCGAAGCCAGCGTGCGCATGCAGCTGGCGTTGTTCCAAGACATCTTGGACGAGAACCGTTCACAGGTGAGCCAACTGCGCCGCTTTGAAGGCGACTTTGCCAACGCGATTGGCGACGCCCTCTCGCGCAATATGCAGCCCGCGTTTGACAAGCTGGCCCAACTGGCCGACAGCATTCAAACCTCCAGCCAAAGTTTTGGCAACGCTGGCAGCCAAGCGGCGGGCGAGTTGAGCAAAGCGGGCGAAGCGTTGACACATGGCATCTCAACTGGCCTTGCCTCGTTTGGCGATGCAGTGGGCACTTTGTCGCAAACCATTCAGAACACCCGCAGCACCATCACCGAGCTGGATGCGTCACTGGCCCGCGCCAGCGCGATGGGCCAGCAAGGCACGCAGCAACTCGAAACCCTGCTGGGTAACTTGGGACAAACCATCCAAACGGTGCAAGGCGCCATGTCGGGCCTGCAAGGCACGGTGGAGCGTATTGATCAAACAGCTGACAAGTTCAAAGACAGCGCCAACGCCATCGAAGGCGCAGTGGGCTTGCAGCGTGCCGCAGCCACCGATTTCAAAGAAGCTTTGATTCCGATGAACCAAGCCTTAGGCCAAACCGTGGACACGCTCAAACAAAGCGCGGTGTCTGCCGAAGAAGCGCTGGGCCATGTGCGCACGCATTTGCAAGACGCACAAAAAGCACTCACCGGCACGGTGGATGCACTGACCAAGGGCGTGTCGGGCTACAGCACGCAAATCTCTGACCTGCACACCAAGATGGACCAGCACTTAGCCAGCGCTGTAAACCAACTCAGCGGCAGCATCACCAACCTCGAAGAAGTGTTGGACGAATTCATCGACGCTTTGCCACCTAAGGCATAAAGCAGCGCGCGTAGATCATGTTCATCAAAACACGTCGCAACACCGCGGCCACCCACGAGCAGGTGGAAGAGTCGGGTTACATGGCTTCGGCCAGTGACTTGATGATTGGCCTGCTGTTCATCTTCATCGTGATGGTGATGGTGCTGCTCTCACGCAAGCCCGAGCAGCCGCCCGAGCCACCCGCTGACCCACTGGCCACGGTGGTGCACACCATCGGCACCAAGCTGCAAAACGCGGGAGTGCCTGTGACCATCAACCAAGTGTCGGGCGTCATCAGCTTGCCTGCCGATACCTTGTTTGCACGCGGCAGCGCCGAGCTAGAAGGCTTGGGCGTACGCACGCTGCGCCAATCGGCCGAGCAGCTGCAGCAAGTCTTGCCTTGCTACATCTATTCGCAACGCCGTCATTTGCCAGCTGACTGTCCGCCCAACCCGCAACAGGTGGAGATTGAAACCATCCTGATTGAAGGCCACACCGACTCAGTGCCGCTGCACCGTGGCGACTACAACAACTGGCATCTGGGCCTAGACCGCGCACGTGCGGTGTACAAAGTGCTGGGCTCGGAAGGCATGCAAAGCTACCGTAACGAGCGCGAGCAGCCTGTGTTTGGCATCAGCTCTTATGCCGACGAGCGCCCCAACAGCAAGGACAACGACGCGCAAAACCGCCGTGTGGAACTGCGCTTTGTACTGGCGTTTCAGCCCACCGACACCGGTGCGGCTAAAGGCCCGAGCAGCACTTTGAAGAAGATGCAAGAGACGGTGCGCTGACCCAACGCTATGCAAGAGCTCTTCGCCCCCCTGCCGCAAGACTTTGACCAGCTGGCCCATGCTGCACGCACCAAGCGCGGCGGTGGCTTTGGCAAAGACCCAGACTTGCGCACCGTGGGCGAGCGCACCTACAGCGCGTTTGAGCGTGTGCAGTTTGCGCCCAACAGCACTGCACCGCGCCAGCGCGATTGGCGCAACATGCCTTATGCGTTGTGGCTGAATGCCGAGCGCGGCCTACATAGCCACACGCCGCTAACCGACCGCTACTTTGAAGTGGTCGTGCCCGAGGCTCTGGCCTCTCGCCGCCCACTCAAGTGGGGCCGAGGTTTGCTGCACACCTATTTGCAAAGCTTCAACCCCGAGAACCCGGTGTTCTTGAAACTGGCTCACACTGCGCGCGAGTTCTTTTTAGACCCACGCGTGTTGGCCTCGCTGTCTGAGACCGAGGCGAATGGTCTAGAGCGACTCATCACCACGCTGGATGTGCTGGACCCACTCAACGGTCCCGTGCACGTGGCGAATGACATTTTGGGTATGCCCGCCGACAAAACCTTGGTGCAATGGCAAGAGCGCCATGCCTTGACTCAAGGTTTTTGGCTGAACAACTTTTGCAAGCAAGCGTTCGTTGAGGCCTTGCAAGCCCCCGAAGAAGTGCGCAGCACCCTCGCCTATGTCAAGCGCATGTGCGAATGGGCCATGCACGACATTGGCCAACCCACGCAGCGCCTGCGCTACCCGCTATGCCGCGATGAGTTTGCCTACAGCCTGCTCTCGCCTTGGTTTGACCGCAACCCACCGCAAGACGTGAAGAACGCCTTGCTCTCTGAGTTGCTGCGCACCTTGGGCGACCCCCGCCATAACCACGCAGGCTGGCTGGGCGTGCGCCGCGAAGCCATCGAAACGGCCAGCCGCTGGCTGACCAGCCGCACCATGGATGCGTTTTTTGAAATCTTGCGCCACACCGAAGACGACATTGGCCCCTACCGTCGCCGTTTTTGGGAGGCCTATTTCCACGCGGGCCACATCTTGGAGGCCTGGATTGCCTTGGGCGAGCAAGCGGTGCAAGAGCTGCAAAAAATTGACCCCACGGGCGAGCTGAGCTACGCCAAGATCTTGGGCAAGATAGCGCCCAACCAATGCGTGCTGATGCTGCGCATGGGCAACATCTTGTTTTGCGACTGGAGCCACCAAGGCCGCTTGCGCGCCATCTCAAGCACAGCCAAGCAAGCGCCCAAGCTCTACCAAACCGAGTACGAACTCTTTCAACTGCGCTTCCCCACCACGCTGGACTTCAACGGCGGTCAATTGGACGACCCAGGCCTGCTTCACTACGAGTCCGAACTGGGCGGCTGGCAGGACACGGCACGGCACTTTATTGCACAACATTTGGGCATCCAGCTGCCGCTCAGCGACTTGATGCCCACGGACGCACAAAACTAAAGTCATCCAAGGGTTTGTATGCACCAAAAAAGTCAGACCCTTGTAAGAGCCCCGGCTCACAGTCACGGGGTTTTGACAGATACCGCCATACAAGAGGAGACCGGTTCATGAGCGACATCACCATTCACCAGCCATCAGCTGAGTTCGTAAAACAAGCCAACGTATCCGGCATGGCCGCTTACGAAGCGCTGTGCAAAAAAGCAGAAACCGATTACGAAGGCTTTTGGGCCGAGCAAGCACGTGAATTGCTGAGCTGGAAGACCCCTTTCACCAAAGTCCTCGACGAAAGCAACGCGCCTTTCTTCAAGTGGTTTGAAGACGGCACATTGAACGCCTCTTACAACTGCTTGGACCGCAACATCGAAAAAGGCTTGGGCGACAAGACCGCCATCATCTTCGAAGCCGACGGCGGCGAAGTGACCAAAGCCACTTACAGCCAATTGCTGGCCAAGACTTGCCAATACGCCAACGCCCTGAAATCAGTCGGTGTGAAAAAAGGCGACCGCGTGATGATCTACATCTCCATGTCGATCGAAGGCGTGGCCGCGATGCAAGCCTGTGCCCGTATCGGCGCCACCCACTCGGTGGTGTTCGGCGGCTTCTCAGCCCAATCCTTGCGTGACCGCGTGGAAGACACAGGCGCTGTGGCCATCATCACCGCAGACCAACAAGTGCGCGGTGGCAAACACCTGCCTTTGAAAGCCATCGTCGACGAAGCCCTCACTTTGGGTGGCTGCGACTCGGTGAAGAACGTGTTGGTGGTCAAGCGCACCGGTGGCGACATCGCCATGACCGCTGGCCGCGACCAATGGATGAGCGACTTGGCTGACAAACAAGCCACCACTTGCGAACCCGAGTGGGTGGGTGCTGAGCACCCCCTGTTCTTGCTCTACACCTCAGGCTCCACCGGCAAGCCAAAAGGCGTGCAACACAGCACCGGCGGCTATTTGCTGCACGCAGCATTGACCACCAAGTGGACGTTTGACTTGAAAGCCAACGACGTGTTCTGGTGTACCGCCGACATCGGCTGGGTCACAGGCCACACTTACATCACCTACGGCCCCTTGGCTTTGGGCGGCACTGAAATCGTGTTCGAAGGCGTGCCCACTTACCCAGACGCTGGCCGCTTCTGGAAGATGATCCAAGACCACAAAGTCTCGATCTTCTACACAGCACCAACCGCCATCCGTTCACTCATCAAAGCGGCTGAAGCCAGCGACGCAGTGCACCCCAAGAGCTACGACTTGTCGAGCCTGCGCTTGTTGGGCTCGGTCGGCGAGCCGATCAACCCAGCCGCTTGGGAGTGGTACTACAAGCACGTGGGCGGCAGCCGTTGCCCCATCGTGGACACCTTCTGGCAAACCGAAACCGGTGGCCACATGATCACCCCTCTGCCAGGCGTGACCCCCATGGTTCCCGGCTCTTGCACCTTGCCCTTCCCCGGCATCCAAGCTGCGGTGGTGGACGAAGCGGGCCACGACATGCCCAACGGTCAAGGCGGTATCTTGGTGGTGAAGCGCCCATGGCCTTCGATGATTCGCACCATCTGGGGTGACCCAGACCGTTTCGTCAAGAGCTACTACCCAGAAGAGTTCAAAGGCAAGTACTACTTGGCTGGCGACGGCGCGATCCGCGACGAGAAAACTGGCTACTTCACCATCACGGGCCGTATCGACGACGTGTTGAACGTGTCGGGTCACCGCATGGGCACGATGGAAATTGAATCGGCCTTGGTGAGCTGCACCGAGTTGGTGGCTGAAGCCGCTGTGGTGGGTCGTCCTGACGACACCACCGGCGAAGCCATCTGCGCGTTTGTGGTGCTGAAGCGTCCACGTCCTGAGGGCGACGAAGCCAAAGCGATTGCCAAAATCTTGCGCGACCACGTGGGCAAAGAAATTGGCCCCATCGCCAAGCCAAAAGACATCCGCTTCGGCGACAACTTGCCCAAGACCCGCTCTGGCAAGATCATGCGCCGCTTGCTGCGTAGCTTGGCCAAGAACGAGGCGATCACCCAAGACACCTCGACACTGGAGAACCCAGCCATCTTGGATCAGCTGACAGACAACCACTGATCAGTCGAAACGCTCTGAAAACCCGCCAATCGGCGGGTTTTTTCATGGCTGCCAAGGGTTTACAAGGTTGAACTTAATATTTTGATAAGTTAAAATTAAACCATACCAATTCAAAACATCTTCTTGTGAACGCCGTCACAGCCCCCACTCAAGCCTTGCCCACGGTCGCCACTGCGCCCGTGAAGCTCGGCTTGTCTAAGGCGCCTCAAACGCCAGCTGAGGTGCGGGCTAGAAAAGTAGATGTGGCGGCCGACCTACAAGCCAACAAAGAAGCTCTGGCGCAACGTCTGAGTCAGTCACTCGACAAAAGCCAGCTGGACTACTCGTTTGACAAAGCATCCAGCACGTTGTCGGTGAAGGTGGTCAGCAAGCCCTCAGGCGAGTTCATTCGCCAGATCGATTTCAAAGGCTTTCAGGCCATGGCGTTTTCATCCCACGGCTACAAAGGCCGTGTTGTGGACCACGCCGCCTAAGCGGCCCGACGACGACCTCAGTCTTGATCAAGCCAGTGGCAAATGGGTGCCCACTGCTCTAAATCCTTCTGCACTTTGGAAGGTGTGATGTCAAACATCGACAAGCCGTGTGCCGCCATGTGCAAGTAATACTGGGTATCACGCAAGTAACTCAGCACGGGCACTTGCAAAGACTCGATGAACAAACGCAAGTTAGAAGCAGAGATGGTGCGTGTGTCCACACGGTTACCAATCACCCCAACTTGGGTGGGCAACTTTTCCGTGATTTTCAACAACTGCTGTAAAAAATCGTTGGTGGCTTGCATGTCAAACACGCTGGGCATCACCGGCACAATGACTTTGTCAGCCCGCTCAATCACCTCTTGCAAGCGCCAACCGCTGATGCCGCCTGGCGTGTCAATCACCACATGGGTGGTGCCGCGTGGCGGTTTGGCAGTAAGCACCAAATCGGGTTGATATTCCCAAGTCGAAATCTGAGGCAATGTGTCAGGGCGGTGCGTCAGCCAAAACTTAGACGACTGCTGCGTGTCCGCATCGCCCAGCATGACCTGATGGCCCTGCGATGCAAAGTAACCTGCAATATTGGTAGACAAGGTGGACTTGCCTGCACCACCCTTTGGATTAGCAACAACAACGACTTTCATGCGGCATATTTTCATCTGACAAACATCATCAATACGCCATTTGGCATATTTAATTGAAAAAATTAACAATATCCATATAAACTCGCGCAAATTCACACTGTAGAAAGAGCAGCATGAGCGAAGGCACGAAAGATAAAAGCATATTTATTGGCGCGGGCGTGGTGTTCAAAGGCTCCATCCATGCACCGAACCAAGCCATCATTTCTGGCTCCGTGGAAGGCGAGTTGGTCGCCAAAGACGTACTCATCGGCGCTGCAGGTGTCGTGACCGGCACCACTGAAGCCGATTTCATCGATGTCAAAGGCGAGTTGAACGAATCCGTCACCAGCAAACATGTGTTGATCGTGCGCAACACCGGCAAGGTCACAGGCGATGTGACTTATGGCGAAATCGAAATCGAACGCGGCGGCAAGATCAAAGGTGGCATGAGACAGGTCTAAGACTTGGCACAGACTGCATGCAGCGTGACATGCAGCCCTTCTAAAATCAGTGAAACTTTCAGAGCCGTCTCGTTTGTCTCACTCGTCTTCTTCCTACGCCGCGCGTCAGCGCTCCCCTCGCAAGCACCTCACAGGCATAGGCTTGGTGGTGTTGCTGCACGCTGTGTTGCTGTGGGCGATCTCGTCTGGCTTGGCTCGTCAAGTGGTGCGCATGACCGAGAACACGGTCGAAGCGGTGTTGATGTCAGAAGCACCGCCGCCCGCACCTCTGCCAACGCCTAAAACACCACCACCCAAAACACCGGCACCGCCTCCCCCTGCGCCGACCAGCACAGCGCCAGCCATCACGCAAACCACTGCCCCACCAGCGGCTGCACCCACCGCGCCCGCCATTCGCACGGGTGCCGTGATTCAACCCGGCGCACACTGCGCCAAACCCGACTACCCCAGCGCTTCGCGTCGCCTAGAAGAAGAAGGCACGGTCACACTGAAGTTTCTGATTGGTACAGACGGCAAGGTGCTGCAAGCCGACATTGAAAAATCATCGGGCTTCACGCGCTTGGACGAAGCCGCACGCAACGCCTTGTCGAAATGCCAGTTCCGCCCAGGCACGGTGGACGGCAAGCCCGAACAAAGCTGGGCCAACATCAAATACACATGGCGCTTGGAATAAGCGCTGAATCGAAAAAGGAACACCTCATGTTGCAACACACCTTCACACGCACCGCGGCGACGCTGACCACCTTTGCCTTGAGTGCCAGCGCTTTCGCTGAAGAGGTCGTTGAGAACCCCTATGGGTTGTCCGCCCTGTGGGCACAAGGCGACGTGGTGGCCAAAGCCACGCTGCTGATTTTGGTCATCATGAGCATGGGCAGCTGGTATGTGATCTTCACCAAACTGGCCGAGCAAAACCGTGTGATGCGCTACGCCCAAACGGCACAAGACAACTTCTGGAATGCTGGCGATGTGCGCCAAGGCACCGAGGGTTTAGAGGCTGACAGCCCGTTTCGCTTCATCGCTGAAAAAGGCTTGGAGAGTGCCGGCAAACACACGGGCTTGCTGGGCAACATCAACTTCAACGACTGGGTGACCATGAGCATCCAACGCGCCATGAACAACGTACAAAGCCGCATGCAAGACGGCTTGGCCGTATTAGCCACGGTGGGTTCGACTGCACCGTTCGTCGGTTTGTTTGGCACGGTCTGGGGCATTTACAACGCGCTGGTGAAGATTGGCATGTCGGGCCAAGCCAGCATCGACAAAGTGGCGGGCCCTGTGGGCGAGTCGCTCATCATGACGGCCATCGGCTTGGCCGTGGCGGTGCCTGCTGTGTTGGGCTACAACTGGCTGGTGCGCCGCAACAAGGTGGCTATGGAAGAAGTGCATGCCTTTGGCGCTGACTTACATGCCGTGCTGTTAGGTTCTGCCGAATCCGGCGCTGCGCAAAAGTAAACCATGGCCATGCACCTAGGCCCCAGTGAGGGCGATGATGAGTTGCTGACCACCATCAACACCACGCCTTTGGTGGACGTGATGTTGGTGCTACTCATCATCTTTCTCATCACCATTCCGGTGGTGACCACGTCCGTCAAAGTGGAACTGCCACATGAGGTGCAGCAGCCGCGCGAGACCCAACCCGACAACATCATCTTGTCGGTCAACGCGCAAGGCCAAGCCTATGTGTATGACGCACCCGTGCGCAGCAATGCAGACCTGATCAAACAGCTGCAAACCTTCGCTGCAAAAACACCGCAGCCCGAAGTGCAAATTCGCGGCGATGCCAAAACCGACTTTGAAGCCGTGGGCCGCGTGCTGTATGCCGCGCAAGTGGCGGGGCTGACCAAGGTGAGGTTTGTTACCGACCCGCAGGGTCTTGCCGCCACAGCACCGCAGGGGAAATAAGCATGGCGATGAATCTGCAAACCCAAGGCGAACCCGAGGTGATGATGGACATCAACACCACACCGTTGATCGATGTGATGTTGGTGCTCTTGATCATGCTCATCATCACCATCCCCGTGCAACTGCATTCGGTCAACCTAGACATGCCGCAAAGCGCCACAGCACAACCCAAGAAGCCCAACGTCGTTCGCATTGAGGTGGATGCACGCAGCGTGGTCAACTGGAACGGCAAGCCCTTGGCCGACCGCGCCGCACTCGATGCACTGCTGCTAGAAGCCAAAGCCCAAGAGCCTCAACCCGAGCTGCACATCAAAGCCCAAGGCAAGGCCAAGTACGAAGCAGTAGCGGGCGTGCTGGCCAGCGCTCAACGTCAGGGGCTGACCAAAATTGGCATTGTGGGCACGGAGCAATTCGCCGCGCCTTGATGCACCGGATGTGACTTAGGCCACGATGCCTTTGTCTTTGAGCGCTTGAATTTGCGCAGCGCTCAGCCCAATTTCATGCAACACCACATCCGTGTCTTGCCCAATGGTGGGTGCGTTGCGGCGATGGCTGCCAGGTGTGCGTGACAGCTTCGGGATGATGCCGGGCACGGCCAAGGAAGTACCGTCATCCATCTGCACGTGTTGAATCATGTCGCGCGCTTGGTAGTGTGGGTCAGCCGCAATGTCGGCCACTGTGTAGATGCGCCCCGCAGGCACCGCCGCTTTGTCTAAAGCCTCTAACACTTGCTCAACGTTCAACTGCGCCGCCCAAGCCCCAATGGCCTCGTCAATTTCGCCCACGCGTTTGACACGACCTGCGTTGTCGGTAAGCGCAGGGTCATTGCCCAAATCATCACGGCCCAAGGTATGCATGAGGCGCTTAAAAATACTGTCGCCGTTGCCCGCAATCAACACATAGCCATCGTCTTTACAGCGATACGCATTGCTAGGCGCAATGCCTGGCAATGCACTGCCAGCGGCTTCACGTACTGCGCCAAACGCGCTGTACTCGGGCAGCAAACTCTCCATGCAGTTGAAAACGGCTTCGTACAACGCCACATCAATCACTTGGCCTTGACCGCTTTTTTCGCGTTCATGCAGCGCCATCAAAATACCAATCACGCCATGCAAGGAAGCCAGCGTATCGCCAATGCTCACACCCACGCGCACAGGCACGCGGCCTGGCTCGGCGGTGAGGTGACGCAAACCGCTCATGGCCTCGGCTACCACACCAAAGCCGGGTTTGTCGCGGTACGGCCCCGTTTGCCCATAGCCACTGATGCGCAACATGATGAGGCGCGGGTTGATGGCCAGCAACTCATCAGGCCCCAAGCCCCAACCTTCCATCGCACCTGGGCGGAAGTTTTCAATCAACACATCGGCGTCTTTGGCAAGCTGGCGCACGATGTCTTGCGCTTCTTTGTCTTTCAGGTCCAGCGCCACCGAACGTTTGTTGCGTGACTGCACTTGCCACCACACCGATGTGCCGTCTTTGAGCAACCGCCATTTGCGCAAGGGGTCACCTGTTTTTGGCGTTTCAATCTTCACCACATCAGCACCAAAGTCGGCCAGTGTTTTGGCGGCAAAGGGGCCTGCAATGAGTTGCCCCAGTTCGACCACGCGCAGGCCGTGAAGTGGGGTTTGTGTTGGGTGAAGTGTGGCGGGGCTGTTCATGGTTGGGCATTGTGCCAACGCACGCCGCACTTGCAAGGTGGCGTCTTCACGCAGGCGACAGCAACAGCCCGCCGCGAGAGGCTTTAAAACTCGGCGTGGAAACGCGCTGCGTACACATTCACCGGCCCGCGGTCGGCGTTGTACGCGGGGTTTTGGATACGTTGGTAGTCCGCCGTCAGCCAGGTGCTACGCGTGATTTGGAAACTGTAGAAAGCCTCTAACACTTGTTCTGGTTTGTACGTCAACGAGGTGGCTGAAGTGGCAGACGCATCGCCAATAAAGTACGACATGCCCCCCGCGGCCAAGAAGCCGCGACGTTCAGGCGACAAGGTGTTGTGCATGAAAGCCACGCCCACCGTATCGTCAGTACGCCCCCACAAACCGCCTTTAAACACCAGACCTGTTGAAAGCGAGCCATCGGCTTCGGTGAATGCATACGTCTCGGTGCGTCCATCCGCCTTCATGGCACGCAAGAAGAAACCCACGCTGGGGTTGATGGCTTGCTCAATGTTCACACCCAAACCGTATTTGATTTTTTCGCCACCGCGCACGTCGATCAAATCTTGTGGTGTGGTTTCAGCAGGGCAATTGTTTGACGACATGCAAGCACGGTTTTGCAACCACTGCGTGGCATCGTTAAAACTTGCCACTTGTGCACGGTTGCGCCATGCCAAGACACGCACCTTACCAGGCTGATCGGCCAAGATGTGACCACGCTCAAGTTCCAATTGATCGCCGTAGTGTTTGCCAAGGGCGAAGTCCACGGGCAAGCCATTGGGTGTCTTAGGGCCACTCATGCGGCCAAAGCGCAGTACCCAGTTGTCTTGGTACCACTCACCCGCAAAACCCCAACCAAAACCACGGGCATCGGCTGCGTAGTCGTAAGAGGCATAGGTCCAGTTGCCCCAGTTCATGAACTGGGTGCGGGGATCTTTGGCATAGGCGTTGTCGTCAAACACGTCCAGCGTAGAGAAATTGCCGGCCGTCAACACGAAGCGGTTCTTGTCGACCAAGCCCGCCATTTGGTTGAAATCAGACTCGATCTGCTCTTGCTCACCACCGTGGTTCCACGTTTGGCGCACAAACAGGCGCTGGCGGTAAAGCTTCAAGTTGCTGCCACCGGCTCGGGTGATTTCGCCATTGGTGAAGCCGCCCATGCCCACCAAGTTGCCAGAAAAGGGCACGCCCGAAGTGACCTCGGGGTTGAAATACAGCTCACCGTCTTGCCACGGGCGAAAGCCCCAGTGCGCGGTGGTGCTGAAGGTGTACATGAACTCTTTTGAGTTTTTCAGACTGTTGGCACCGTGGTACTTCTCTGAGAACGATTCATGCAACTGTCGGTTGTAGGTCAGCTGGTAGCGGGCCGAGGTGTCTTCGGTTTCAGCCGTTTGTGCCCACCCGCTCACCACGGCCAAGCTGCACAGGGCGCAAGCGGTGAGTCGTTGAAGTAAGAAGTGGGGCATAAAAGGCTAAAAAATGAAATAAGTCGAAGCCATCGAACTTCGGCCAGCCATTGTAGGAAGGCTTTATTTCATTTCCATGAATACGCCCGCTCGCTCCCGCATAAAATCAAAGGCTCCATTTAAGGAAGACTCATGGGACGCACCCTTTACGACAAGATTTGGGACGAGCACGTCGTCCACACCGAAGAAGATGGCACATCCATCCTCTACATCGACCGCCACTTGGTGCACGAAGTCACCAGCCCTCAAGCGTTTGAGGGCATTCGCCAAGCGGGCCGCAAGGTCTGGCGTGTCAGCTCCATCGTGGCCACCGCCGACCACAACACCCCAACCACCGGCTGGGAGCTGGGCTACGACGGCATCACCGACCCCATCAGCAAAGAACAAATCACCACGCTGGACGCGAACATGAAAGAGTTCGGCTCTGCCGCGTTCTTCCCGTTCATGTCCAAGCGCCAAGGCATCATCCACGTGATTGGCCCTGAGAACGGCGCCACCCTGCCCGGAATGACAGTGGTGTGCGGCGACAGCCACACCTCCACCCACGGCGCATTTGCAGCGCTGGCCCACGGCATCGGCACCTCTGAGGTCGAGCACGTCATGGCCACGCAAACCTTGTTGGCCAAAAAAGCCAAGAACATGCTCATCAAAGTCGAAGGCACGTTGGCCAAAGGCGTGACGGGCAAAGATGTGGTGCTGGCCATCATCGGCAAAATTGGCACGGCAGGCGGCACGGGCTACACCATTGAGTTTGCGGGCTCTGCCATTCGCTCACTCAGCATGGAAGGCCGCATGACGGTCTGCAACATGGCCATCGAAGGCGGCGCGCGCGCTGGTTTGGTGGCGGTGGACGACAAAACCATCGAGTACGTCAAAGGCCGTCCTTTGTCTCCCACCGGCGTGGAATGGGACCAAGCCGTGGCGTACTGGAAAACCTTGCACTCAGACGCGGATGCCAAATTTGACGCCGTGGTGGAGCTCAAGGCAGAGGACATCTTGCCGCAAGTCACTTGGGGCACCTCGCCCGAAATGGTGCTGGACATCAATGGCATCGTGCCTGACCCAGACAAAGAAAAAGACGCCAACAAGCGCGGCGCGATTGAGCGTGCTTTGACCTACATGGACTTGCAGCCAGGCAAAGCCCTGAACGATTTGTTTGTGGACAAAGTGTTCATTGGCTCATGCACCAACAGCCGCATCGAAGACATGCGCGAAGCTGCTGCGGTCGTCAAGAAGCTCGGCCAAAAAGTGGCCAAGAACATCAAGCTCGCTTTGGTGGTGCCTGGCTCTGGCTTGGTCAAAGCACAAGCCGAAGCCGAAGGTCTGCACGAGATTTTCAAAGCCGCTGGCTTTGAGTGGCGTGAGCCCGGTTGCTCCATGTGTTTGGCCATGAACGCTGACCGCTTAGAGCCAGGCGAGCGCTGCGCCTCAACCAGCAACCGCAACTTCGAAGGCCGTCAAGGCAACGGGGGCCGCACCCATTTGGTCAGCCCCGCCATGGCAGCTGCTGCCGCCATTCACGGCCACTTTGTGGACGTGCGTAAATTCGCTTAACCAGGAGCATCGTCATGAGCAAACTTCTGTTGGTAATTTTGGGCCTCGTCGCCGTTGTGAGCCTCAGCGCTTGCAACACAATGCGAGGCATTGGCCAAGATGTGCAAAAGGCTGGCACGGCCATTGAAGACGCAGCGAAGAAAAAATAATGCAGAAATTCACCTTACACAAAGGCATCGTGGCCCCCATGGACCGCGAGAACGTCGACACCGACGCCATCATCCCCAAGCAGTTCTTGAAGTCCATCCGCAAGACGGGCTTTGGCCCCAACTTGTTTGACGAGTGGCGCTACTTGGACCACGGCGAACCAGGCCAAGACCCCGCTAGCCGCAAGCCCAACCCCGACTTCGTGCTGAACCAGCCCCGCTACAAGGGCGCGTCGGTGTTGCTGGCTCGCAAAAACTTTGGCTGTGGCTCGTCACGCGAACACGCGCCTTGGGCGATTGACCAATACGGCTTCCGAGCCGTCATCGCACCGAGCTTTGCCGACATCTTCTTCAACAACTGTTTCAAAAACGGCTTGTTGCCCATCGTGTTGCCAGAAGCCACGATTGACCTGTTGTTCAACGAAGTGCACGCCTTCCCCGGCTATGAGTTGACGATTGATTTGGAAAACCAAGTCATCGTGCGCCCACAAGGCGAAACCATTCCTTTTGAGGTGCAAGCCTTCCGCAAATACTGCTTGCTCAACGGCTTTGACGACATTGGCCTGACCCTGCGCCAGTCCGACAAGATCAAAGCCTTTGAAGCCGAGCGCTTGGCCACCAAGCCTTGGTTGGCACACACGATGTAAATCCACATAGAAGAACAACACATGAAAATCGCAATCCTTCCCGGCGACGGCATCGGCCCAGAAATCGTGGCCGAAGCGGTCAAGGTCTTGAACGTCCTCGACCTCAAGTTTGAAACCGAATCTGCCTTGGTCGGCGGCGCTGCGTTTGACGCGTACGGCCACCCTCTGCCCGAAGCCACCTTGAAGCTGGCGATGGACGCCGACGCTGTGTTGTTTGGCGCTGTGGGCGACTGGAAATACGACACCTTGGATCGCCCCCTGCGCCCCGAGCAAGCCATTTTGGGTTTGCGCAAAAACATGGGCCTGTTCGCCAACTTCCGCCCTGCCATTTGCTACGAGCAGTTGGTGGGCGCATCGAGCTTGAAGCCTGAACTGATTTCTGGCCTCGACATCCTCATCATCCGCGAGCTGACCGGCGACATTTACTTTGGCCAACCCCGCGGCCGCCGCGTGGCCACTGACGGCCACTTCCCCGGTGCGGAAGAAGCGTTTGACACCATGCGCTATTCCAAGCCCGAGATTGAGCGTATTGCTCACGTGGCTTTCCAAGCAGCCCGCAAGCGCAAAGCCGCAGGCAAAGAAGGTCGCGTGACCAGCGTGGACAAAGCCAACGTGTTGGAAACTTTCCAGTTCTGGAAAGACGTGGTGAGCGAAGTGGGCAAAGAGTACCCAGACATTGCGCTGGACCACATGTACGTGGACAACGCCGCCATGCAACTGGTGAAAGAACCCAAGCGCTTTGACGTGGTGGTGACGGGCAATATGTTTGGCGACATCTTGAGCGACGAAGCGTCGATGCTCACAGGCTCCATCGGCATGTTGCCTTCAGCCTCGTTGAACAGCAAAAACCAAGGCTTGTACGAACCCAGCCACGGCAGCGCTCCCGACATCGCTGGCAAAGGTGTGGCCAACCCCTTGGCCACTATTCTGAGCGCCGCCATGATGTTGCGCTTTAGCTTGAACCAAGCCGCAGCCGCCGACCGCATTGAAACTGCGGTGAAAGCCGTGTTGGCCCAAGGCCTGCGCACCCCAGACATCTACAGCGAAGGCACCACCAAAGTGGGCACTGCGCAAATGGGTGATGCGGTGGTGAAGGCGCTGCGCTGATTGAGGCTTGGCCTTGGAAACAAACAACGCGCCTTCGGGCGCGTTTTCTTTTTGAGCAGTGACTTTAGAGGCCCGTGTCAGCTTGAAGAAACTCCCCATCCGATACAATTGATCTTATGTTTCACGCCCGCTCGTTCTCTCTGAACTTCGCTGTCCCCGCTCTGGTGGCGGCTAACGCGCGCGTGATCACCATCAAAACCACGACCATTAAGGGCTAAACAGCTCCGGTTCGTCGTGCGCCCCCCGGCCAGACGAGCCGGGCAAACAGTCAGGTCTGGCACTGTTTTCTACATTTGTAAAGGCGTTGAAAAATGAGCAAGTTAGTAGGTTTAGTCGGTTGGCGCGGCATGGTCGGCTCGGTGTTGATCGACCGCATGGTTCAAGAAAAAGACTTCGATCTGATCGAACCCGTGTTCTTCTCCACGTCTAACGCAGGTGGCAAAGCCCCCGCGCAAGCCAAGAACGAAACCACGCTCCAAGACGCCAACAACATTGACGCTCTGAAGCGTTGCGAAATCATCATCACCTGCCAAGGCGGCGACTACACCAAAGAGGTGTATCCCAAGTTGCGCGCCGCCGGCTGGAACGGCCACTGGATCGACGCAGCTTCTAGCCTGCGCATGGCAGACGACGCTGTGATCGTCCTCGACCCTGTCAACCGCAACGTCATCGACAGCGCCTTGGGCAAAGGCGGCAAAAACTGGATCGGCGGCAACTGCACCGTGAGCTTGATGCTCATGGGCTTGGGCGGCTTGTTCCAACACAACATGGTCGAGTGGGTCAGCGCCATGACATACCAAGCGGCTTCAGGCGCAGGCGCACAAAACATGCGCGAGTTGCTGAGCCAAATGGGCGCTTTGCACGACGCCGTCAAAGACGACTTGGCCAACCCCTCTTCTGCCATCTTGGACATCGACCGCAAAGTGTCAGCCACCATGCGCAGCGCTGAGTTCCCCACCAAGAACTTCCGCAACACCGCCTTGGCTGGCAGCTTGATTCCTTGGATCGACGTGCCAGTTGAGCACGGTCAAAGCAAGGAAGAGTGGAAGGGCGGCGCTGAGTGCAACAAGATCTTGGGCAACCCAGCGTTCCGAACTGCAGGCTCTATCCCAATCGACGGTTTGTGCGTGCGTATTGGCGCGATGCGCTGCCACTCACAAGGCTTGACCATCAAGCTGAAAAAAGACGTGCCCATGGACGAGATCGAAAGCATCTTGGCCAGCGCGAATGACTGGGTCAAAGTGGTGCCTAACGTGCGCGAAATCAGCGAACGTGACCTGACACCTGCCGCCGTCACAGGCACCTTGACTGTGCCCGTGGGTCGCCTGCACAAAATGGCCATGGGCAATGACTACTTGGGCGCGTTCACCGTCGGTGACCAGCTCTTGTGGGGCGCTGCTGAGCCATTGCGCCGCATGCTGCGCATCCTGCTCGAAGCGTAAAACAAAGTAATATCTCTGGTTATGACAAAAGCCTCACTTCACGCTTCTCGTTTGTTCCAGAGATCTGCTTTGTGGGCAGTCCTGTCACTGTCATTGCTGGGCAGTGCACAGGCGCTCACATTGAATCGCCCTGTCGTACAAAGCAAGCAAGGCGAGGCTTTGCGCGCTGAGATCGACATCAGCGAAATCACCTCTGCAGAACAAGTTGAGCTCCAAGCGAGTTTGGCCAGTCAAGAAATCTACAAAGCAGCCAAGATTGAGTTGCCTGCCAGCAACGGCACTCCTGTTGACATTCAAGTCCAACTGCTGCGCCGTGACAACGGAAAAACCTACCTCAAAGTCACCAGCAAGCAAGCGATTCATGGCAACTCTCTCGATCTGTTGATCGATCTGCGTTGGGCGACGGGCCGCATGCTGCGCGACATCAACCTGTCACTGGACGATGCCAACGGGGACAAAAAAGTAAGCCCCCCGCTGATGATGCCTAGCGCATCTGGGTCTGGTGCAACAACGACTCAAATCAACGTCAAACGAGGCGACACAGCCAGTGGCTTGACTGCAGGCAAAACCCCCGAAGGGGTTTCACTGGAGCAAATGCTGGTGGCCCTGCTGCGCAGCAACCCTGATGCCTTTATCGAATCCAATGTGAACCGCATGAAGGAAGGCGCGTTGCTCACGTTGCCTTCTGAGAAAGAAGCTCGGGCTATTTCTCGCGAAGAAGCGCGCCGCGAAATTCAGGTTCAAGCCAAAGACTTTGAAGCCTACCGCGCCGAATTGGCTGCGCGTGCGCTTGGCGGCACTGTGCCTAAAGTCGCCCGCGATGCCGAAGGCAAGCTCGAAGCCAAGGTACAAAACAAAAACGCCAAGGCCAACCAAGACAAGTTGACCTTGACCAAACCCGGCAACGCGGCCGAAGACAAAATTGCCCAGCAGCGTGAAGCCCAAGAGGTGGCCACCCGCGCTGCGGAGCTGAGCCGCAACATCGCAGAACTCGGAAAGATTGCCGCAGCCACCGTGAGCGATGCTGCCAGCCCTGCTTCTGAGGCCGCCTCAACCGGTGGCGTACTGTCAGTGGATGTGCCGGCTAGTGCAGCGCAAGCCAACAGCGAATGGCTCACGGAGTTGCGCGAAAACTCGCTCACGCCTGTGGGCGCTGGCAGCTTGATTGCCGTCTTGGTGTTGGTGGGCTTGTGGCGTCGCCGCGCTGTGAGTACAAGCGCCCACGACATCCATGGCTTGCCGCCTTTGAACGTGAAGTTCAATTTGGACTTGCCCGACCACGACAACCAAGAGCCCGTTGAGCGTGCCTACATCCACGATGTCGCCACGCACATGAACGACACGCACGAACATCCTCACGACCATGCGCACCACGCCCATGATGAAGATGAACTCGAAGAAGAACACGCGCAACACGACACGCCCATCACTCGCCCAACTATGGAGATGCCCAACATTTCCTTGGATTTGGATGATGCGGCACACACCAGCCCCTACCAAGTGCGCATTGACCTGGCTGATGAGCTTTGGAACTTGGGTCAATTGCACACAAGCCGTGCACTGATGGAAGAAGTGGCCATCGAAGCCTCTGGTGCTGACAAAGAAAAAGCCCTCCAGTGGCTGGCTGAACGAGGCTAAACCGCATGCGCATCGCCATGGGCTTGAGCTACAACGGCCAAGCCTACGAAGGCTGGCAAAGCCAACTCTCGGGCAAAACAGTACAAGACAAGCTTGAAAAAGCGCTGTCCAAGTTCACCCAAACGCCCGTCTCGACTTTGTGTGCAGGCCGCACCGATGCCGGTGTACATGGCCTCATGCAAGTGATTCACTTTGACACCGAGCTAGACCGCACGCCCTACTCGTGGGTGCGCGGCACCAATCGCTATTTGCCACTCGACATCGCCGTGCAATGGGCACGTGAAATGCCACGTGAATTTCACTGCCGTGGCAGCGCGATTGCGCGCCGCTATGCCTATGTGGTGCTCGAATCAGCCGTGCGCCCCAGCGTGGAAGTGGGCCGCGTGGGTTGGGTGTATCGCCCGCTCGACCTAGAAGCCATGCAAAAAGCTGCACAGTACCTGATGGGCGAGCACGATTTCACGTCGTTTCGCGCCTCCAGCTGCCAAGCCCTCACGCCCGTCAAGACCATGACGCGCATCGACATCACCCGCAAAAGCACCCAGCCTGGCTCCGCCGTGTGGCGCTTTGAATTTGAGGCCAGCGCGTTTTTGCACCACATGATTCGCAACCTCATGGGCTGTTTTGTGAAAATTGGCAGTGGCGACAAACCGCCCGAGTGGATGGCCGACGTATTGGCCGCACGCGACCGCGATGCCGCTGCCCCCACCTTCAGCCCTGATGGCTTGTATTTCTTGGGCCCGCGCTATGAGGCGCACTGGGATTTGCCTGACCGCACCCCTGCGTATGATGGGTTGCCATGAACCGCACGCGTATCAAAATTTGTGGCCTCACCCGTGAGCAAGACATCGATGCCGCCGTGGCCGCAGGCGTGGACGCCATTGGCTTTGTCATGTACGCCAAGAGCCCCCGTGCGGTAACGGTTGAGCGCGCTGCAGCGCTGGCGTTGCGTCTGCCCGCCTTCGTCACGCCCGTGCTGCTGTTTGTCAACGAAACACCTGAAGCCATCACTCACGCCTGCGCGCATGTGCCGGGTTCATGGCTGCAGTTTCACGGTGACGAAACACCCGATCAATGCCGCAAAATCGCACACACCTTGGGTCGCCGCTGGATGCGTGCCGCACGTATTCCGCTAGAAACCCCAGCGGGCGAAGCCCCCTTCGACCTCTTAAAATACGCGCAAGATTACTCAGACGCCCAAGCGGTACTGCTCGACGCCCATGTCGACGGTTACGGTGGCGGCGGCAAAACATTCAATTGGTCACAGCTTCCTCCAAACGTCAACGCTCACCTCGTCTTGTCTGGTGGACTCAACGCTGCCAACGTGACCGAGGGCATTCGCGCGCTGCGTCACCACGGCTTGTCGCTGGGGGTTGACGTCAGCTCTGGCGTGGAATCGGCCAAAGGCATCAAAGATGCGGCCAAGATTCACGAATTCGTCCGAGCCGTTCGCGCAGCCGACGCAGAGCACCCGCTCTAAGCCTCCTCCCCTTTTTTCTTCCCTTTTTGTTTGAAGCTCTTGGGCGCATAACCCCCGAGGCGATTTTTGTAGGCAACCACCATGTCGAACTACCAACAACCCGACTCACGAGGCCACTTTGGCATTTACGGCGGCAGCTTCATCAGCGAAACGCTGACCCACGCCATCGAAGAGCTGAAAGAGGCTTACGCCAAATACCAACACGACCCCGCGTTCATCGCTGAGTTCAAAAACGAACTCGCTCACTTTGTGGGCCGCCCCTCGCCCGTGTACCACGCCGCACGCATGAGCCGCGAAATGGGTGGCGCGCAAATCTTCTTGAAACGTGAAGACCTGAACCACACCGGCGCTCACAAAATCAACAACACCATCGGCCAAGCCATGCTTGCCAAACGCATGGGCAAGCCCCGCGTGATTGCCGAAACCGGTGCAGGCCAACATGGTGTGGCCACCGCCACCATTTGCGCACGCTACGGTTTGGAATGCGTGGTCTACATGGGTGCCGAAGACGTGAAGCGTCAAAGCCCCAACGTCTACCGCATGAAGCTCTTGGGCGCGACCGTGGTGCCCGTGGAGAGCGGCAGCCGTACCCTCAAAGACGCACTCAACGAAGCCATGCGCGACTGGGTGGCCAACGTGGACAACACCTTCTACATCATCGGCACTGTGGCGGGGCCTCACCCCTACCCAATGATGGTGCGCGATTTCCAAAGCGTGATTGGCGAAGAGTGCCTCACGCAAATGCCTGAGATGTTCAAGTCATTGAAGATGGCTGAACAACAACCTGATGCCGTGATTGCCTGCGTGGGCGGCGGCAGCAATGCCATGGGCATCTTCTACCCCTACATCGACCACGCCAACACACGCCTGATTGGCGTGGAAGCGGCGGGCGAAGGCATGGACACGGATCGTCATTCGTGCTCGTTGCAGCTGGGCGCGCCTGGCGTGCTGCACGGCAACCGCACTTACATCTTGCAAGACGAAAACGGCCAAATCACCGAAACGCACAGCGTGAGCGCTGGTCTCGACTACCCCGGCGTGGGCCCCGAACACGCCTTCCTCAAAGACATTGGCCGCGCTGAGTACGTGGGCATCACCGACAAAGAAGCGTTGGATGCCTTCCATTACCTGTGCCGCACCGAGGGCATCATCCCCGCGCTGGAATCCAGCCATGCCGTGGCCTACGCCATGAAGCTGGCCAAGACCATGAAGCCTGAGCAATCCATCTTGGTCAACCTCTCAGGCCGTGGCGACAAAGACATTGGCACCGTGGCTGACCTCAGCGGCGCTGACTTCTTTTGCCGCCCCAGCTGCCAAGGCCAAACGGTCAAAGGTGGCCCGACAGAACAAACCGTAAAGATTGTGAAGTGAGCCGCACCATGAGCCGTATTGACGCAACCCTCGCCGCCCTCAAGGCCCAAGGCCGCAAAGCCCTCATTCCCTATGTGATGGCGGGCTTTCCGCAGGCCAACATCACGCCCGCACTCATGCACGGCATGGTGGATGCAGGCGCAGACATCATCGAACTGGGCGTGCCGTTCAGCGACCCCATGGCCGACGGTGCCGTGATTCAAAAAGCAGGCGAAGCCGCGCTGCGTTTTGGCATTGGCACCGCCCAAGTGCTGGACATGGTGCGGGAGTTCCGCCAAACCGACAACACCACCCCCGTGGTGCTGATGGGCTACGCCAACCCCGTGGAGTGCTACAACCTCAAGCACGGCACAGATTCGTTCGTCAAAGACGCGTCTGCGGCAGGTGTGGACGGCGTGCTCATCGTGGACTACCCGCCGGAAGAATGCGAAGAGTTCGCCGCCACCCTGCGCGCCCACAGCATGGACCTGATCTTCTTGCTCGCGCCCACCAGCACCGACAAACGCATGGAACAAGTAGCACGCATTGCCAGCGGCTATGTGTATTACGTCTCGCTCAAAGGCGTGACGGGCGCTGGCAACCTCGACACCGATGCCGTCGAAGCCATGCTGCCGCGCATTCGCCAGCACGTGCACATCCCCGTGGGTGTGGGCTTTGGCATTCGCGATGCCGCCACTGCCACCGCCGTGGGCCGCGTGGCCGATGCTGTGGTGATTGGCAGCCGCATCATCCAGCTGCTCGAAGCCGCGCCAGCAGGCCAAGAAGTGGCTGCTGCGCATGAGTTTTTAACGGGTATTCGTAAGGCTTTGGACGCTTAAACGCCTCTCAAAACAATACCTACCCCGCCCGTTAAAATCCACCCATTCCAAAAGAACTGACGAAAGGCTCACCATGAGTTGGCTCGAAAAACTGCTTCCCCCAAAAATTCAACACACCGAACCGTCTGAACGCCGCAGCGTGCCCGAAGGCGTGTGGGTGAAGTGTCCCAGCTGCGAAACCGTGCTCTACAAGAGCGACTTGCAAGCCAACCACAACGTCTGCCCCACTTGCAGCCACCACCACCGCATGAGCGCCCGCGATCGCTTGGACATGTTCCTCGATGCCGAAGGCCGCTATGAAATCGGCCAAGAAGTGCTGCCGGTGGACGCCTTGAAATTCAAGGACAGCCGCAAGTACCCAGAGCGCCTCAAAGAAGCCATGCAAAACACGGGCGAAACAGACGCCTTGGTGGTCATGGGTGGTGCAGTACATAACATCAATGTGGTGGTGGCTTGTTTTGAATTCGACTTCATGGGCGGCTCCATGGGCTCTGTCGTGGGCGAGCGCTTTGTGCGCGGTGTGCACACCGCCATCGAACAAAAAGTACCCTTCATTTGCTTCACCGCCACGGGCGGCGCGCGCATGCAAGAGGGCTTGCTCTCGCTCATGCAAATGGCCAAAACCAATGCCTCGCTCACCCGCTTGGCCAAAAAAGGTTTGCCCTACATCGCCGTGTTGACCGACCCCACCATGGGTGGTGTGTCAGCCGGTTTTGCGTTTGTGGGTGACGTGGTCATCGCCGAACCCAACGCCTTGATTGGCTTTGCCGGCCCCCGCGTGATTGAAAACACCGTGCGCGTGACCTTGCCAGCGGGCTTCCAACGTGCCGAGTTCTTGCAACAAAAAGGCGCCATCGACATGATTTGCGACCGCCGCGAACTGCGTAAAACCATTGCCAGCACACTGGCCATGTTGCAACGCCAGCCTGCAGACGCTGTGGCCTAACCCCAGTTGCCTCACACACAAAAAGGCCCTTTCGGGCCTTTTTTGTTTTCACGCCAAGCACCTTCATCACCCTCTTAAAATAAGCGGTTTGCTGCCTTCCTTCTTTGTCGGCAGCCCTTCCCCTACTCACGCCTCTTTAGATGTCTAACAACAACACCCCCGCCACGCCCGAAGCTGCTCCCGTCGACGAAAACCAACTCATGGCCGAGCGCCGCGAGAAGCTCAAGGTCATGCGCGAGCGTCAGGCCGCAGGCCAAGGCGTTGCTTTCCCCAACGATTTCAAACCCGCGCACCACGCCGCCACCTTGCACGAGCTGCATGGCGACAAGACCGCCGAGGTGTTGACCGAAGAAGGCCAGTTCGCCAAAGTCGCAGGCCGCATGATGCTCAAGCGCGTGATGGGCAAAGCCAGCTTTGCCACGCTGCAAGACAGCACAGGCCGCATCCAGATTTACGTGACACGCGATGACGTGAGCGAAGAGCTCTACGCCGATTTCAAACACTGGGACTTGGGCGACATCGTGGCCTGCGAAGGCAAGCTGTTCAAAACCCGCACAGGCGAGTTGTCGATTCATGCCACCAGCATCCGCATGCTGACCAAGAGCCTGCGCCCCATGCCCGACAAGTTCCACGGCGTGGCTGACCAAGAGATCAAATACCGCCAACGCTACGTCGATTTGATGACAGACGAAACCGCACGCAAGCGCTTTGTGGCTCGCAGCAAAGCAATCAGCGGTATTCGCGAATTCATGGTGCAACACAACTTCCTCGAAGTTGAAACGCCCATGCTGCACCCCATCCCCGGTGGTGCCAACGCCAAGCCCTTCACCACGCACCACAACGCGCTGGACCAAGAAATGTTTTTGCGCATCGCGCCCGAGCTGTACTTGAAGCGCTTGATCGTGGGTGGCTTTGAGCGCGTGTTCGAGATCAACCGCAACTTCCGCAACGAAGGCATCTCGGTGCGTCACAACCCCGAGTTCACCATGATGGAGTTCTACGCTGCGTATTGGAACTACCAAGACCTGATGCACTTCACCGAAGAGCTGGTGCGCGACGCCGCCATGAAGGCCGCAGGCACCACCCTGCTCACCTACGGTGGCAAGCCCGTGGATCTGAGCCAACCGTTTGAGCGCCTCACCATTCGTGAAGCCATCCTCAAGCACACCGAAGCTGGTGACAACGTGGACAACGCCACATGGTTGATCAACGCCTTGCAAAAACTCGGTTTCAAAGAAGAGAAAGACAAACTCAGCACCCGCAGCTTGGCCAGCTTGCAAGTGATGTACTTTGAAGAAACCGTGGAAGAAAAGCTGTGGCAACCCACCTTCATCTGCGAGCACCCTGTCGAGATTTCACCCTTGGCCCGCGCCAGCGACAGCAAGCCCGATGTGACCGAGCGCTTTGAGCTCTACATCACAGGCCGCGAGTTCGGCAACGGCTTCAGCGAGTTGAACGATGCCGAAGACCAAGCCGCACGCTTCCACGCCCAAGTGGCTGCCAAAGACAGCGGCGACGACGAGGCCATGTTCTACGACCACGACTTTGTGCGCGCTCTCGAATACGGCATGCCACCCACCGGCGGCTGCGGCATTGGCATTGACCGCTTGATGATGCTGTTGACCGACAGCCCCAGCATCCGCGACGTCATTTTGTTCCCAGCTTTGCGCCGCGAAGTTTAAACATCCGCCCGCAACGCAAAACGCCTCCGCAAGGAGGCGTTTTTGTTGGTATGTGTTTAACTGAAAAACTGGCTATAGCCCACCGCACCCAAGCCCACAAAAGCCAGCACCAAACCACCCACCATCCAACGCACGGTTTGACGCAACACACTGACCGCCGATACCAAACTGGCGTTTTGCTCGGCCAACTCACGTACGGTCTGCGTGAGTTGTAGCTGGCTTTGCTGTAGCCCATCAATTTGGCTATGCGCGGCGAGTAAACGGTTTTTCAACTCACCCAAACTAGGCACATCGTCATGTGCATTGGGCGTGGCCATGGTGTGTGGTGCTGCGTTGGCACGTTGACGATCCATCAGATCACGTGCTTTTTCAAGCACGCTGGGCGCATGAGAAATCACATCCCCCCAGGGAATCACTTTGAGTGCAGAGAGCCAAGGTATTGCCATATGTCGTAAATCCTAAAGGCGAGAAGCATACTGCCTTGGTATCCTGATCGCTCGTTCATACGCACAGATTCATCATGAAGCTCATCCAGTTTTTCATCACCTTGTCCTTGGCCCTATCGTCGAGTTGCGCGACGGCACAAGCCGCATTTCCTTCGAAGCCGATTCGTGTGGTGATTGGGTTTCCAGCGGGCGGCCCCTTGGACCAACATGCACGGCTGCTGAGCGAGCGATTGCAACAGGTGCTGGGCCAACCCATCATCATTGACTACAAAAGCGGCGCAGGCGGCACGGTGGGCGCACAAGACGTGATGAAAGCCGCGCCCGATGGCTACACCTTGATGCTGGCCAACACAGGCGTGATGGTCATCAACCCCGCGCTCTACAGCAAGCTCCCCTATGGCACGTTGAAAGACTTTATGCCGGTGGCACGCACCGCCATGCAACCGTTGGCGCTGTTGGTGAACCCGAATGTGCCCGTAAAAAATCTCAAAGAATTCATCAGCTACGCACGTACCCGACCTGGACAAATCAACTACGGCTCCGCAGGCAATGGCGGCATCAGTCACTTGGTGCCAGAGATGTTCAAAACGGCCACGGGCTTGTTCATGGTGCACATCCCCTATCGCGGCAGCGCACCGGCCTTTACCGATTTGATGGCGGGTCAAGTGCAGTTCATGGCCGAGTCCATCCCACAAGCAGCGAACTATCACAAGCAAGGCAAAGTCAAAGCCTTGGCCGTGACCAGCAAAGAGCGCAACCCTGCCCTGCCCGACGTTCCTACGGTGATTGAGTCAGGGGTGCCCAACTTTGAGGTGGTGGGTTTTTATGGCTTCCTAGCGCCAGCAGGCACACCACCCGATGTGGTGGCCAAGCTGAGTGATGCGTTTCGCCAAGTACTCAACACACCGGATGTGCGCAACAAGATGGTCACACAAGGCGCAGACCCTGCGTTCTTGGGGCATGACGCATTTGCCAGCTTCCTCAATGCAGAACTGCCGCGCTGGGCGGCAGTTGCAAAGGCGTCCGGCGCAAAACTGGACTGATCAGCACAAGGCTGATTTACTGGGGCTGAAAGCCGCTGCTCTTGATGAGCTTAGTCCACACCTGTGTATAGGCGCGTTCGCGTTGCTCCAACTGGTGTGAGTTCATGTAGCCAACAGTCAGACCCATTTTGGTGAGCTGCTCGTGCACATCGGGCATGGCCAACACTTTGGACAAGGCCACACCGAAGTGGTTGATGGTGGCTTGTGGTGTGCCCGAGGGCGCGAAGATGCCGTAGTAAGGCATGTCTTCCAAACCGCTCAAGCCCAGTTCGGCAAAGGTGGGCACATCGGGCAAGGCCGCTTGGCGTTTAGAGCCCAAGACCGCCACCACGCGCACTTTGCCAGCCTTGTGGTTCTCAATGAAATCAGGGACCGAACCCACACCTGCAGCAATTTGGTTGCCCAGCATGTCGGCCATCATGGGCGCACTGCCGCGATAGGGTGCAGAGACCAAATCAAGCTTGAACTTATCGCCCACCACTTTCACCAAAAACTCAGGCGTTGAAGCGGGTGCCGGAATGCCCACTGCGCCTTTGCCGCCGTGGGTTTTAACCCACGCGACATATTCGGTAAATGACTTGGCAGGTGTACCGCCAGACACGGCATAGGCATTCACAAAGGTGGCAAAGCCTGCCACGGGTGCAAAGTCATGCGCAGGGTCGTAGCCTGGGTTCTTGACCACCAAGGGCAGAATAGAAATGGTGTGGTCGTGCGAGAGGAACAGCACTGAGCCGTCCGCAGGTGCAGCCTTCAAGGCTTGTGCAGCCAACTGGCCACCAGCGCCGGGTTTATTCTCGACCACCACCGTGGTACCCAACTCGTCTTTGAGTTTTTCAGCCAAGATGCGGGCCACCGCATCGGTGCCGCCACCGGGTGGGAAGCCCACCATCAACTTGATGGGTTTGCCGTTTTGTGCAGCGGCCAAGCCGCAGCTAAGAGCGAGGGCTAAAACGGCAAAGTGACGACGGGAAGGAAACATGGCGGAACTCCTTTTTTAAAACAAATAAATCAGACTTGATCAGGACTAGCAGCAGGTGCCACGCCATCTGGATTTTGGGCGTGGTCAGGGTCTTGCTCGGGTGGCATTTCTGGGTTTTGGCCAAACTCGCCTTCCGGCGACGATTTGCGCGTTTCGCGTTCGCGCAATTTCTCTTCTTTCTTCTTTTTCTTGGCTAACTCGCGTTGGCGTTTTTCGTAGTTGTAATTGGGCGTTGCCATGTGAGCTTTCGTGGGTGGTGGTGGACGTGTGTGCGAATTAAGGCAACAAGTCCAAAGCCCGCAAATATGCGGGATGAGTCATCAGCGCGTCCCAAGCTAGCGGCGAAGTTTTGGGCAGCAGTGCGCGACGGCGTTGTTCGCTGGCGTCACTGGCATGCCATTGGTTTTTCACAAGGCGTTCGGTCAAGCCTTCGAGCATCTCATCCACCGCATGGCCGTTGCCGATGCTTTGGTTGCACAAGAGCACGAGGTCGCAACCCGCATTCAATGCAGCCACACCGGCCTCGGCAAAGCTGACTGAACGGTCTTCGATACGGCGAGCCCCTTCCATCGACAAATCGTCGCTGAAGATGGCGCCATTGAAATGCAACTGACCACGCAAGATGTCTTGCAACCAACGTGGCGAGAAGCCCGCAGGCAAGGCATCGACCTTGGGGTAAATCACATGGGCGGGCATCACGCTGGTCAGCGTGGTGGTGAGCCATTGGTATGGCAAGGCGCAGTCGCTCAAGATGGCTTTGAGGCTGCGCTTGTCGACGGGGATATCCACATGCGAATCGGCTTTGACAAAGCCATGGCCTGGGAAATGTTTGCCACAGTTGGCCATGCCCGCCAGCAGCAAACCGTGCATGACGCTCTTGGCCAGTGTGGTGGCCACGCGTGGGTCGCGGTGGAAGGAACGATCGCCAATCACGCAACTCTCGCCGTGGTCGAGGTCGAGCACGGGGGTGAAGCTGAAGTCCACGCCGCACGCACGCAGCTCGCTGGCCAACACGTAGCCGCTGGCGGTGGCGGCGTCCATCGCAGCCATGGCGCCACTGCCGGGTTGGTTCTTTTTGTCTTTCATCCACAGCTCACCCAAGGCGCGCATGGGTGGGATGTGCGTGAAGCCATCGGTGCGAAAGCGCTGCACACGCCCGCCTTCGTGGTCCACACAAATGAGCAAGTCATCGCGCACGGCCTTGATGTCGGCACACAGCTGGGTGAGCTGCTGGCGATTGGCCCAGTTGCGGCCAAACAAAATCACACCGCCTGTGAGCGGGTGTTTCAAGCGCGTGCGGTCAGCAGCGGTCAGCTGGGTGCCTGCGATGTCAAGAATGAGGGGGGCGTGGTGAGACATAAATCGAATGTTTGTTTTAGCTGTTCTTTTCAACAACACAGTAACTGGTGGCGTAGTCAGACTCGTCGCTCACGCTGATGTGGGCGGAGAGGCCTTTGGCTTCAAACCATTCTTTGAGCACGCCGTGCAAGACGATGCTGGGCTGGCCGCTGGGCAGCTTGGCCACTTCGCACAAGCGCCAAGTCATGGGCATGCGCATGCCCAACCCAATGGCTTTGCTGAACGCTTCTTTGGCCGAGAAACGTGTGGCCACATAGCGCACACCGCGCTCGGGCCAACGCTCGCTGCGCGCGCGGTAAGTTTGTATCTCGTTGTCACTCAGTACTTTTTGCGCAAAACGCTCGCCGTGCTTGTCCAAAGACGCACGGATACGGCGAATGTCGCAAATGTCGGTGCCGATGCCGTAAATCATGTGTCGCCTCAGGCCTGCGGCATGCACGCGTTGTAGGCGTGAACTGTTTCTGTGTAGCCCAGCTCTAATGCGTCGGCAATCAGCGCATGACCAATCGACACCTCTTGCACACCGGGCACGGTGGTAAGGAAGGTGTGCAGGTTGTCTCGGTTCAAGTCGTGACCGGCGTTGATGCCAAGGCCTGCAGCCAAAGCGGCTTCAGCAGTGGCTTTGAAAGCAGCCAGCACTTCGGTCTGCTTGGGTGTGCCGTAGGCTGAGGCATAGGTCTCGGTGTACAGCTCCACGCGGTCGGCACCCACCGCTTTGGCTCCAGCCATCGCTTCGGGGATCGGGTCCATGAACAAACTCACGCGCGCACCCAAGGCTTTGGCTTCGGCGATGAGGGGCTTCAAGCGCTCGGCATCTTGCGGAAACGTCCAGCCGTGATCGCTGGTGAACTGACCTTCGCTGTCGGGCACAAAGGTCACTTGATGGGGGCGCACTTGGCGCACAAAGTCCATCAGGTTGTGAAATGGGTTGCCCTCGATATTGAACTCGCGGTCGGGCCAGGCCTTGAGCAACGCCGCCAAGTCATGCACATCACCAGCGCGGATGTGGCGCTCGTCAGGCCGTGGATGCACAGTGATGCCCGCAGCACCCGCCTCTAGGCACAAGGTGGCCGCACGCGTGACGCTGGGGATGCCCAAATGGCGCGTGTTGCGCACCAAGGCCACTTTGTTGAGGTTGACCGACAAGGCGGTGTGTGTGTGTTTGGACATGGCGTGAATCAAAGAGATTGCAGGTCAATCATCATCTGCCGAGTGCGCAGTGTTTTGACCCCGCAATGGTAGTGCAGCAAGGCGCGTAGCTGGCCCTGCAAGGCGTTGCGTTGCTCGGGGGGCATCTCGGCACACAAACGCAGCGTGGCGGTGAATGGCGCGTCTGTGGACAGGCTGTCGTGCAGTTGTAGCCACACGTTGCCCGCTAGGCCTGTGCGGTCTTGCGCGTTGTGGGTCCGCAGGCCGCCTTCGGCCACCAGTACATACAAGGCATCGGGCTGCAAAGACTCAAGCGTGAGAGTTTGGGCATTGAGCTCAGGCAAGAAGCCAATATCGCGCAACAGCAGCAGCTCAAAAGCGCGCAGCGCAGGGGCAATCGTGCCTTCATGGCCCGAGGCGAGTACTTGCACCACTTGGCGGTACAGGTCAAACAAACTGGGATGCGGGTCATCGCGCGCCAACAAGCGCAACAACAACTCATTGATGTAATAGCCAGACAGCAGCGCCTCGCCCGTGGGCATGATGTGGCCGCCCACCCATTCAGCGCCCTTCAAGGTGCGAATTTCGGCATCGCCCGAATAGCTGACATACAGCGGCTGCAAAGGCAACAACACTGGGCGAAAGTTGGAGCTGGGTTTTTTGGCGCCCTTGGCCACCAAGGCCACCCGACCAAAGTGGCGGGTGAAGGTTTCCAAAATCAGGCTGGACTCGCTCCAGTCGTAGCGGTGCACCACGAACGCAGGCTCGTCATGGATGCGGGGAATGCCCCGCGACATCGTGAATGTGCTGGACTTACTCGTAGCCAAAGCTACGCACCCGCGCTGCATCGTCGGCCCAACCGGAGCGGACTTTGACCCACAGCTCTAAGAACACTTTGGCGTCGTAGAGTTTTTCCAACTCGGTGCGGGCTTCCATGCCCATGCGCTTCAAGCGCTCGCCTTTGTCGCCAATGACCATCGCTTTGTGGCCATCACGCTCCACCACGATGGTGGCGGCAATGCGCACCAAGCGTTTGACGCCTTTGGTCTTGCCCTTTTCTTCTTCAAACTTGTCGATGACGACGGTCGAGGTGTAGGGCAATTCGTCACCGGTGAGGCGGAACAATTTTTCGCGCACCATTTCGGCGGCCATGAATTTTTCGCTACGGTCGGTCAGCTCGTCAGCGGCATACATCCACGCTTGCTCGGGCAGGTATTTTTCGGCGATGCCCAAGAGGCGTTGCACGTCTTTGTCGTTCTTGGCCGACATGGGCACGATTTCGGCAAAGGGGTGACGCTCTTGCATGGACTGCAGCCACTGCATGATCTCGGGACGGTTCTTCATCGAGTCGAGCTTGTTCGCCACCAAGATGGTGGGAATGCCAGGCGCGAGCAGCGACAACACTTTTTCGTCGGCGGGGGTAAAGCTACCTGCCTCGACCACCAAAAACACCACGTCTACATCGCCCACAGCGCCTTGCACGGCTTTGTTGAGTGATTTGTTTAACGCGTTGCCGTGGATGGTTTGAAAACCAGGCGTGTCCACAAACACATATTGCGATGCGCCTTGGGTGTGCATGCCGGTGATGCGGTGGCGCGTGGTTTGCGCCTTGCGTGAGGTTATGCTGATTTTTTGGCCAACCAAGGCATTGAGCAAGGTGGATTTGCCCACGTTGGGTTTGCCCACGATGGCAATCAGGCCGCAGCGTTGGTCAGCAGGCGCCACTACCGCTTGGCTGGCGACGACACGGTTGCCTTTGCTGGCGGCCAGCATGGCATCGATGTCTTGCAAGGTTTGTTCGTTTTTGGGAGTAGCCATTATTTGAGCTCTTTGATGATTTGGAGCATGGCTGCTGCGGCGGCTTGCTCTCCTGCGCGGCGCGAGCCGCCAATGCCACGCTCGCAGCGGGCCAGTTCTGGAACTTCACATTCCACGTCAAATGTTTGTTTGTGCGCTGCACCCAAGGTGCCGACCACACGGTAGATAGGCAGCTTGAACTTACGCGCTTGCAGCCATTCTTGCAACTCAGTTTTGGCGTCTTTGCCAACAGCTTGCATCTCGGGATTGATCTCAACCTTGGCAAAAATGCGTTGCACCAAAGCGTCTGCCGCGGCATAACCCGCATCGAGGTACACCGCACCCAGCACAGCTTCTAAGGCGTCAGCCAAGATGGAGGGGCGCTTTTGACCGCCCGAGTTCATTTCGCCCTCGCCCAATCGCAAAATGCCAGACAAGCCCAGCTCGACGGCCAAGTGGTGCAGCGTGTCTTGCTTGACCAAGTTGGCGCGCACACGTGAGAGGTCGCCTTCGGGCAAGGTGCCGAGCTGCTTGTAGAGCATATTGGCCACTGCCAAGTTGAGCACCGAGTCGCCCAAAAACTCCAAGCGTTCGTAGTGGTCCGAGCTGAAACTGCGATGCGTCAAGGCCTGCGTGAGCAACGCAGGGTTTTGAAATGTGTACTCGAGACGCGCTTGAAGCGTCTCAAGGATTTGTTGTTGAGACAGGCTCGGTCGGGCTGTGCGTGCGCGTGAGGTCATTGAAATGCGCCGATGCGCGAGAGGCTGCCAAAATTCATCCAAACAAAGAAGGCTTTGCCCACAATGTTTTTCTCTGGCACAAAGCCCCAGTAGCGCGAGTCGAGTGAGTTGTCGCGGTTATCACCCATCATGAAGTAGTGACCTGCGGGTACTTTGCAAGTCACGCCTTCAACGGTGTAGTGACAGTTGTCTTTGAATGCAAAGTCGTCAGCGCCCGGCACGAATGAGGGGCGGTCTTTGTCGTTCAGCACGTTGTGGGTGCGCATGCCGGTCATCTCGCTTGGCTTGCTGCCCAATGGCAGCTTTTCTTCAAACTGAGGGATGTAGCGCATGCTGTCTTGATCGAAAAAATCAGCACGAGGGGCTTTGGCCACAACTTGGCCATTGATGGTGAGTTGCTTGTTCAGGTAAGCCACTTCGTCACCGGGCACCCCCACCACACGCTTGATGTAGTCGAGGCTGGGCTTGGGTGGGTAACGGAACACCATCACGTCACCGCGCTGCACGGGGTTGCCATCGGTCAGCTTGAGGTTGAGCACAGGCAAACGCACGCCGTAGTGGTACTTGTTCACCAAAATCAGGTCGCCCACCAGTAAGGTGGGAATCATCGAACCGGATGGAATTTTGAAGGGCTCAAACAAAAAGGAGCGCAACACAAACACCACGGCGATGACGGGAAAGAGCCCTGCTGTCCAATCCAACCACCAAGGTTGCATGTACAGACGCTCTTTGGCCTCAGTCACGTTCACATCGGTCTGAGCAATGCCTTGGGCATGCAACTCGGCCGTGCGTTTATCGGCTTGGGCTTGCAGTGCTTCAGCCGCGGCTTTGCGCTGAGGCAAGAAATAGAACTGCTCGGCCAACCAGTAAATACCGGTCACCACGGTGGCCATGAACATGAGCAAGGCAAAGTTGCCCTCAATCATGCCCACATACCAAAAACCGGCGTAGCCCACAAAGGCTGCCAGTACGAATGCGGTCAACGTAGCCATTAATCCTCCACCTGCAAAATGGCCAAGAAGGCTTCTTGTGGAACCTCGACAGAGCCAATTTGCTTCATGCGTTTTTTACCTGCTTTTTGCTTCTCAAGCAGCTTGCGTTTGCGGCTGATGTCACCGCCGTAGCATTTTGCCAGCACGTTCTTGCGCAAAGCCTTGATGGTTTCGCGCGCAATGATGTTGGAGCCAATGGCGGCTTGAATCGCCACGTCATACATCTGACGGCTGATGATTTCGCGCATCTTGGCCACCACCGCACGGCCACGGTACTGTGACTGTGAGCGATGCACGATGATGGACAAAGCATCCACCTTCTCGCCGTTGAGCAAGATGTCAACCTTCACCACGTCTGAGGCGCGGTACTCTTTGAACTCATAGTCCATCGAGGCGTAGCCGCGTGAGACCGATTTGAGCTTGTCAAAGAAGTCGAGCACGATTTCGCCCAAAGGCATTTCGTAGGTCAGCATCACTTGGCGACCGTGGTACGCCATGTTCATTTGCACGCCGCGCTTTTGGTTAGCCAGCGTCATCACCGCACCCACATAGTCTTGCGGCATATACAAGTGCACCGTCACGATGGGCTCGCGAATTTCGTGCAGCTTGCCTTGGTCAGGCATCTTGGATGGGTTTTCGACCATCACCACTTCGTCGCCTGGCATGACCACTTGGTACACCACGCTAGGGGCAGTGGTGATCAAGTCTTGGTCAAACTCCCGCTCCAAACGCTCTTGCACGATTTCCATGTGCAGCAAGCCTAAGAAGCCGCAACGGAAACCAAAACCCAGCGCTTGCGACACTTCGGGCTCGTATTGCAACGACGCATCGTTGAGCTTGAGCTTTTCCAACGCATCGCGCAGGCCGTCGTATTGGTTGGCCTCGGTGGGGTACAGACCTGCGAACACCTGAGGTTGAATTTCTTTAAAACCGGGCAAGGCTTGTTCAGCGGGGCCTAAGTTGTTGGGCAGCTTCTTCTCTAAGGTGATGGTGTCACCCACCTTGGCGGCTTGCAGCTCTTTGATGCCCGCAATGATGTAACCCACTTGACCGGCTTCGAGCGATTGACGTGGCTCGTTGGCGGGGGTGAACACGCCGAGGTTGTCAGCGTTGTAGACGGCGTTGGTGGCCATCATCTTGAAACGTTCGCCTTTGCCCAAGCGGCCATCGACCACACGCACCAACATAACCACGCCCACGTAGCTGTCAAACCAGCTGTCGATGATCATGGCGCGCAGAGGCGCATCTTTGTTACCTTGGGGTGGCGGCACTTTGGCCACCACAGCTTCTAAGATTTCGTCGATGCCCAAACCTGTTTTGGCTGAACATGGAATCGCATCGGTGGCATCAATGCCAATGACGTCTTCAATTTCTGCTTTGGCGTTCTCTGGATCAGCGTTGGGCAAATCCATTTTGTTGAGCACGGGCACCACCTCCACACCGAGGTCGAGTGCGGTGTAACAGTTGGCAACGGTTTGCGCTTCCACACCTTGTGATGCATCGACGACAAGCAACGCACCTTCGCATGCAGAGAGTGAACGCGACACTTCGTACGAGAAGTCAACATGACCCGGTGTGTCGATCAAATTCAGGTTGTAGACCTGACCGTCTTTCGCTTTGTATTGCAGCGCAGCGGTCTGCGCTTTGATAGTTATCCCACGTTCTTTTTCGATGTCCATCGAGTCGAGAACTTGCGCTTCCATGTCACGCTCTTCAAGTCCTCCGCAACGCTGAATCAAACGATCTGCGAGCGTCGATTTGCCATGATCGATGTGGGCAATGATTGAAAAGTTTCTGATGTTGTTCATCAACGGGGACACTTAAGTGATTGAATTCAAAGGGACATGAGCCAAGAAAAAAGGGCGCGTCATGTGCTGACGCGCCCAGAACCAACAAGCAATGGCAACTGCATAAGTTGGGTGTTCATTGTAGGCAAAAACCCCAAATTGCACAGAGGCCTCAACACAACCGAGGCCTCGTTGCGGGTTCGCAACATGAATTTATCCACAACTTATTAACAATTCGACAAAGGGGTTTTGGGACAACTTGTGGGTGATCTGTGGAGCACCTGTGGAGTTGGTTAACCAATCCCGTATCGTGGAGTTTTTGGCTTGCGATATATCGCAAAAACGCATTCAGCCCCCCGATTCTATACAAAAAGGGCTTGAACACTTTAATTAAGTTAGCAAGTACCAACTTAAAAACTATTTTTGGGCATCTCAAAAATAGTTGAAAAATCCCAGCATTCCCGACTTCTGCCTAGGGATTTAACGCACAGGTCGAATGACTGTGTACTGCGCCCACTCACCTCGGCGAATCAACAGACTCACAGGTTTGCTACGGTCGAGCTTGGCAGCCAGAGCTTCGAGGGCCTGCACATTGGGCGTTTCGATATTGGCCAAAGCCAAAATCACATCACCCTCTTGAATCCCTGCACGCGAGGCAGGCTCGGCCACCGCATCCACACGCACACCGCCACGCAGTTTGAGTTCTTTCTTTTGCGCATCAGTCAGCTCACTCACGGTAAGTCCAAGCACCTTGGTCACGGTACCTGTTTGAGGTTTTTCTGCAGCAGACGCCTTCTTCACTGGCTTATCCGCTTCAAACTCTCCCACGGTGATGTGCATGTCTTTGACGCTTCCGCGACGCCACACCTGAATAGCACTGCGCGTACCTGGCTTGGTATTACCCACCATGCGTGGCAAGTCGCTGGATTTTTCGATGGTTTTGCCTTCGAACTTCAAGATGATGTCGCCCGGCTCTAACCCTGCCTTCTCCGCTGGCGAGCCTTGCTCGACGCCACGCACCAAAGCACCTTGGGGTTTAGACAAACCGAGTGATTCGGCGACTTCTTTGCTGACTTGGTCAATCTGCACACCCAAGCGACCACGTTGCACCTTGCCTGTGGCCCGCAACTGCTCGCTCACGCGTACCGCTTCATCAATCGGAATGGCAAATGAGATGCCCATGAAACCACCTGAGCGTGAATAAATTTGGCTGTTAATCCCAACCACCTCACCACGCATGTTGATGAGTGGCCCACCTGAATTGCCGGGGTTGATGGCGACATCGGTTTGAATGAAAGGTAAGTAGTCACCTGTGTCACGTTGCTTGGCACTCACGATGCCTGCTGTGACTGAGTTTTCCAACCCAAAGGGTGAGCCAATGGCCATGACCCATTCGCCCACTTTGAGACGACTGACATCACCGATCTTGACCGCAGGCAGACCCATGGCTTCAATCTTCACCACAGCAACATCCGTGCGCTTATCAAGGCCCACAAGGCGCGCTTTGAATTCACGCTTGTCAGGCAAGGTAACCATGACTTGGTCCGCACCCTCCACCACATGGGCATTGGTCATCACAAAACCATCGGATGACAAGATAAAGCCCGATCCCACGCCTTTGGGTTGTGCTTCTTCGTCTTGGCCGCGACGCGGCTGACGCGGCGCATTCGGGTTATTGGGTGAAGGCATAGGCACGCCAAAGAAGCGACGGAAGAACTCTTGCATCTCGGCGTCAGGCTCATTGGCTTGCACATCACGCACGACTGCTTTTTCTAAGGTGCGAATATTCACCACCGAAGGCCCCACCTGCTCCACCAGTTCGGTGAAATCGGGCAAGCCCTTCACCACTTGCGCCGTCGCAGGTTGCACCAGCGTCACACTAAGGCCAGTGGCCCACAGTGAGGCGCACAACAAACCTAAAGAGACTGAACGTTTCAATGCCAATGGACGTGCCATGTTTATTTCCTTCATCACATGTCGGACCGCTGATACACAGCGCGACGTAAATCTTGCCAAGGCTGATCTGAAGCTTGAGAGCCTAACCACAGCCATTGAGACTTGCCTTTGAGTGTGTCAGATGCGGGCTGCCAGCGCAAAAGCAAGGCTTTTTGCACATCCAATGCCACGCACACTTCACCCAAAGCATCTTCGTGACCCAAGCTTTGGTCATGCAAGCACCAGACTTGACCATCCCAAGTGAGCATGCCAACCTCTCTCAGCGCGCGCCAGCCTAGGCACATGCCTAGTGCGGCAGCACTTGTAGCCAGCAACCAAATCAGCGTCACACCTTGATTCAACACCCAAACCAATAACACGGCTGAGGTAAACAAGATGAAAACCGCAAAAAGCCAACGCTGAAAAGCACAACGCCCCACCGGATACGAAACCGATGGGGCGTTGTGCATGGCGAAAGCCTTAGATGCGTTTGAAAACTAACGCGCCGTTGGTGCCGCCAAATCCGAAGTTGTTTTTCAGAGCCACATCAATCTTCATGTCGCGCGCTGTGTTGGCGCAGTAATCCAAGTCACACTCGGGATCTTGGTTGAAGATGTTGATGGTGGGGGGGCTCTTTTGGTTGTGGATGGCCAAAACTGTGAACACACTCTCAATGCCGCCAGCACCGCCCAACAAGTGACCGGTCATAGACTTGGTGGAGTTCACCACGGTCTTCTTGGCATGGTCACCCAAAGCTGCTTTGATGGCGTTGGTTTCGTTCACGTCACCCAATGGTGTAGATGTGCCGTGTGCGTTCAAGTAATCGACTTGGTCGGGGTTCACACCCGCATTGCGCAATGCGCTGAGCATGGCGCGGCGTGGGCCATCCATGTTGGGCGCCGTCATGTGCCCAGCGTCAGCGCTCAAGCCATAGCCGCCCAATTCAGCGTAAATTTTGGCGCCGCGCTTTTTGGCGTGTTCGTACTCTTCGAGCACCAAAACGCCGGCGCCTTCACCCAAGACGAAACCGTCGCGGTCACGGTCCCAAGGACGCGAAGCGGTCGCGGGGTCGTCGTTGCGAGTCGACAGTGCGCGCATGGAGGCAAAGCCACCCACGCCCAAAGGCGACATACAGCATTCAGAGCCGCCAGCAATCATCACGTCGGCATCGCCGTACTCAATGTGACGACCGGCTTCACCGATGCTGTGCAAACCTGTGGTGCACGCTGTGACCACGGCCAAGTTAGGGCCTTTGAAGCCGTAACGCATGGACACGTGACCAGAAATCATGTTGATGATGGACGCTGGCACGAAGAATGGGGAAATGCGACGCGCACCTTTGTTCAGGTATTCGCTGTGCATGTCTTCGATCAGCGGCAAACCGCCAATACCAGAGCCGATCACGACGCCAATACGCGTCGCTTCTTCTTCGCTCAAGGCTTCGCCCGTAGCGAGACCTGAGTCTTGGACCGCTTGCACCGCCGCAGCAATGCCGTAGTGAATGAACTTATCCATAGCACGCGCCTCTTTAGGGGCGATGTATTGGTCAAGGTCTAAATCTTTCACTTCACCAGCAAAGTGGCAATTGATTGCAGACGCATCAAAACGAGTGATGTTTGCAATGCCAGATTTACCAGCTAAAAGATTGGCCCAAGCGTCAGCTACCGTGTTACCCACGGGGCTGATACAACCTAGGCCGGTCACGACGACGCGACGACGGCTCATGCGGTGTTCCTAGTAGTTAGGCTTTTTTGTGAGTCAACGCGTAATCAATCGCGTTTTGCACGGTGTTGATTTTTTCGGCATCTTCGTCTGGGATTTCAATACCAAACTCATCTTCCAATGCCATCACCAATTCCACTGTGTCCAAGGAGTCGGCACCCAAATCAGCCACGAAGGCTTTTTCGTTGGTAACTTGAGACTCTTCAACGCCGAGTTGTTCAGCAATGATTTTTTTGACACGCAGTTCGATATCGCTCATGGATTCCCTCTAAGGGTTGTGAATAAGACCGCTATTTTAACCGGACGGACTGACCGTATTGATTCTGTTTGAAGTTTTGACGTAAATGGCTTTACGCCATGAACATGCCGCCGTTGACATGCAACTCTTGACCGGTCACATAACTGGCGTGTGAGCCAGCCAAATAGGTCACGGCATGTGCAATGTCAGCGGGTTTGCCGAGGTGTCCCAGAGGGATTTGACCCAGCAAGGCTTTTTGCTGCTCTTCGGGCAACGAAGCCGTCATGTCGGTTTCGATGAAGCCAGGCGCCACGCAGTTGACCGTGATGCCACGGCTACCCAACTCACGCGCCAAGGCGCGGGTCATGCCTGCCACACCGGCCTTGGCCGCTGCATAGTTGGCTTGACCGGGGTTGCCAGATGCACCCACTACGCTGGTGATGCTGATGATGCGACCGTAGCGTTGCTTCATCATGGGGCGAATCACGGCGCGTGAAACACGGAACACAGCTTTGAGGTTGGTGTCGAGCACGGCATCCCAGTCGTCATCCTTCATGCGCATGGCCAAGGTGTCGCGGGTGATGCCGGCGTTGTTCACCAACACATGCAAAGCGCCGTGGTCTTTGGTGATTTGGTCAATCAAAGCCTCGACAGCCGCGCCGTCGTTCACATTCAAATTCGCACCACGGCAACCTGCGTGGGCAGACAAAGCTTGGGTAATTTTGGCTGCGCCGTCATCTGACGTTGCCGTACCGATGACCAAGTAGCCTTGTTGGGCCAACTCTTGGGCGATGGCTGCACCGATACCGCGCGAAGCGCCAGTCACCAAGGCAATGTGTTGTTTTTTATCGCTCATATTTTTCTCTTATGAATTAGGCCAATGCGGTTTTGACTTCAGCCAACGTGGCTGGATCAAACAAAGGCAAGCCAGTTAAATCGGCATCAATGCGCTTGGCCATGCCGGCCAAAACTTTGCCTGGGCCACATTCGACCAAAGTGGTCACGCCGCGCGCCTTGATGGCAGCCACGCACTCAACCCAACGCACAGGGCCAAAGGCTTGACGGTACAACGCGTCACGGATTCGGTCGGCATCGGTTTCCACGGTCACATCGATGTTGTTCACCACAGGAATTTGCGCTGCGGCAAAGCTGGTGGCCGCCAATTTCTCTTTTAAGCGGTCTGCCGCAGGTTTCATCAAGCTGGAATGGAAAGGCGCAGACACAGGCAAAGGCAAGGCGCGCTTGGCACCGTTGGCTTTGAGCACTTCGCATGCTTTTTCAACAGCGGCTTTGCTGCCAGCAATCACGGTTTGGCCGGGGTCGTTGAAGTTCACAGCCTCCACCACTTCGGCAGAACCTGCGCCAAACGTGGCTTGTGCTTCAGCACAGCCTGCAATCACTTTGTCAGCTGGTAAACCAAGAATAGCGGCCATTGCGCCTGTGCCCACAGGCACAGCTTCTTGCATGGCTTGTGCGCGGAAGCGCACCAGAGGCGCGGCCTGGGCCAGTGTCAACACACCAGACGCAACCAAAGCTGAATACTCACCCAAAGAGTGACCGGCCACCACGCTTGGAACAGCACCACCTTCAGCCAACCAAGCACGGTAAGCTGCCACAGCAGAGACCAACATCACGGGTTGCGTGTTAGTGGTCAAACCCAAAGCTTCTTTTGGACCTTCGTGAATGAGCTTGGCGATGTCTTCGCCCATGGCGTCAGACGCCTCGGCCAACGTTTGAGCCACCACTGGGTTGTCGCCCCAAGCGTCGAGCATGCCGACCGATTGAGAGCCCTGACCTGGAAATACAAAAGCAAATGAAGTCATAAGGTATTTGAAAAGTTTGTCACAGCAAGTCTTGCGCAGACTTACAACTTGACGAGCACGGCGCCCCAAGTGAAGCCACCGCCCACACCTTCGAGCATGAGGGTTTGACCAGGCCTCACCTGGCCGCTGCGCACCGCTTTGTCCAACGCCAGAGGAATCGACGCCGCCGAGGTGTTGCCATGATCGTGAACGGTCAGAACGACTTTTTCCATCGGAAGTTTCAGCTTTTTGGCTGTACTTTGGATGATGCGGATGTTGGCTTGATGCGGAATCAGCCAATCAATATCGGCATCTTGCAAGCCCGCTTTGTCCAACACGGTGCGTGCAGCACCTTCCAGCAAACCCACAGCCAGCTTGAACACGGCTTGGCCATCCATCTTGAGCACAGGGTCGCCCAAAATGTTGCCATTGCGCACATGGCCAGGCACACACAAGATGCCCACATGCTTGCCATCGGCATGAATGTCAGTAGCCAAGATGCCAGGCGTCTCAGAGGCTTCGAGCACCACAGCACCAGCGCCGTCACCAAACAACACACACGTGGTGCGGTCTTGGAAATCGAGCAAGCGCGAGAAAATTTCAGAGCCCACCACCAACGCACGCTTGGCGTTGCCTGCGCGAATCATGGCGTCAGCCACGGTGAGCGCATAAATAAAGCCACTGCACACCGCTTGCACGTCAAACGCAGGGGCACCAGCAATCGCGGCAGCCTCTTCGTCCAACTGCGCCAGCTTGTGTTGCAAGATGGCGGCGGTGGATGGGAAGACCATGTCCGGCGTGGACGTGGCGACGATGATGAGGTCAATGTCTTGGGGACGACGGCCTGCGGCGTCTAAGGCTTGCTTGCAAGCCTCGAAGGCCAAATCGCTGCTGCTCACCTCAGGGGCGGCAAAGTGGCGGGCACGGATGCCTGTGCGCTCAACAATCCATTCGTCAGAACTTTCCACACCCTGTGTGGCCAATTCCGCGACCAAGTCTGCGTTGGTCAACCGGCGAGGAGGAAGGAAACTACCAGTGCCAGTGATTCGGGAGAAAAGGGTCATTAATCAGGAGGCTCAGGCCGAGGCGTCTGATTGTCCTAGGGCTAGCAAAGGAGCCGCATGGGCAATGCGAGAACGCACACGTTCGAGCAAGTTATGGTGGGCTGCATCATACGCGCGGTTCAAAGCAGTGCCGAAAGCCACATCGTCTGCCGAGCCATGGCTCTTAAAAACGATGCCGTTCAGACCCAACAAGGCGGCGCCGTTGTAACGACGATGATCCACCTTATCTTTAAAGTCAGAAAGAACAGGATAAGAAAAGATAGCGGCAATTTTCGTAAAGATGGTGCGCGTAAACGAGTTTTTGAGCGTTTCACTGATTTTGTGCGCCAAGCCTTCACTGGCTTTCAGGGCCACATTGCCCACAAAACCGTCACACACGATCAAATTGACCGTGCCTTGGTAAATGTCGTTGCCTTCGACATTGCCGTAGAAATTCAAATCACCAGAATTAGCTGCAGTTCGCAACAACTCACCGGTTTTTTTGATAATTTCATTACCTTTGATGTCTTCTTCGCCGATGTTCAACAAACCCACCGTGGGGCTTTCGATGTTGTCCAGCACCGACACCAAGGCAGAACCCATTACCGCAAATTGCAACAAATGTTGAGGCGTGCAATCGACGTTGGCCCCTAAATCGAGCATGGTGGTACCACCACCTTTGAAGTCAGGCATGCGACCGGCAATCGCTGGGCGATCAATACCGTCGATGGTTTTGAGCACATAGCGTGCGATAGCCATCAAAGCACCCGTGTTACCAGCAGATACCACCGCTTGAGCTGCACCACTCTTGACTTGCTCAATCGCCACACGCATGGACGAGTCTTTTTTGCGACGCAACGCCACTTCAATGGGGTCATCCATGGCCACCACTTCGGAAGCCGCCACCACTTGAGCTCGGGGATGTGAAAAAGACGACAGCGCATCGGGCAGACCCACCAGCAAAAGCTTGGCGTCTGGGTGCGTGTCTAAGAAACGGCGACAGGCCACCAGCGTGACACGCGGGCCATGGTCGCCACCCATGCAATCAACAGCAAGAGTGGTCATGCAGGTTTCTTCTCGTCAAAAAAACAAAAGCCCGAGGCGCCAAAGACAGCCACGGGCCAATGAGGTATGAAGTAATTAAGCTTCAGACTTGGTCTTCAACACTTTGCGGCCACGGTAAAAACCAGTGGGGCTGATGTGATGACGCAAGTGGATTTCACCAGTCGTTGGTTCAACGGCTGTGCCGGGAGCTGTCAACGCTGTGTGAGAGTTGTGCATGCCGCGCTTGGAAGGAGATTTTTTGTTTTGCTGAACAGCCATGATTGGCTCCTGGAACTAAATGTGGTTAACCGTTGGGCCACAAACCAACCAAGGGTCAGCGTGACACGAAGCCTGAAATTATAGCCCAACTCCTTGGGTTTCAGTGCTTACGCGTTTTGAGCGACGCCAACACCGCAAACGGATTAGGTTTGGCCTCAGCCAAGATGGCCTCTTCTTCTTTCGAAGTTGGTACCTGCTCACTCAAACAAGCAGGATGCATAGGCACCAAGGGCAAACTCATGAGCAGCTCATCCTCAATCAAACCCATCAAGTCAAAGCTATCTTCCAACACTAACAAGTCTTCTTCTGACTCGTCATCTTCGGCCACCGCAGTTTCTTCATCGGGCACAAAGCGGAAATCTTGCTCAATCAGCAACTCAACGGGCACAGGATGCAGGCAGCGTTGACACGTCAAGGGCACGGTGGTCTTGGCTTCCAAATGCAGCCAAATAGCCTCTTTGCCACTTTGGTCTGGCTCCAGTGCACCTTGAGCCGACCATGACACATGGCCCGCTACATCGCCCATGCAGTCTTCGGCCAAGCGTTCAAACTCAGCCACGGGGGTGTCACCCTCTAGGTGCATTTGCGCCTTGGCAAAGGCTTTGACATCGAGGCTGTGAAGGTTCTTTGGTTTTTGCATGTGCGGCAGTGTAAGAGAATCCACCCATGTCTATTGCTCAACGCGCCCTGATTTTGGGCTCCACCTCCCGCTACCGCCGTGAATTGCTGCAACGCTTGCGCGTACCTTTTGAGGTGGTCAGCCCCGATGTGGACGAAACACCACTTGCCAACGAAGCCCCACAGGCACTCGCCACCCGTTTGGCCTTAGCCAAAGCCAAAGCAGTGGCGGCTCTTCACCCCAACGCAGTGGTGATTGGCTCAGACCAAGTGGCCGACCTCAACGGCGAACCACTGGGCAAGCCCGGCACCCATGAACGCGCCGTACTACAACTGCAACGCATGCGCGGTCAAACCGTGGTGTTTCAAACTGCCGTGTCGGTGGTGTGCCAAGCCAACGGCTTTGAACAAACCGAACTCGCGCAAATCAAAGTGCGCTTTCGCGATCTGAGTGACGCCGAAATCGAAGCCTATTTGCGTGCCGAAGAGCCTTATGACTGCGCAGGCAGCGCCAAAAGCGAAGGTCTGGGCATCGCCCTGCTCGACGCCATCGACAACGACGATCCCACCGCCCTCATTGGCTTACCCATGATTCGCACCGCCCGCTTGCTTCGCGCGGCTGGCATTGATTTGCTGGGAGCAATGAAGCCATGACAAGCGCAACTCAAAAAGGCACGCTCTACCTCGTGCCCACGCCGCTGGATTTTGGCTGCGACACCCAGGCCCCCATCACCGATGTGCTGCCACAAGAAACCTTGCGCGTGGCCGCAGGCGTGACGCATTGGATTACCGAGAACGCCAAAAGCACCCGCGCCTTTTTGAAGCGCGTCGACGCACATGTGCCGCTGGCCAAAACCATTCAAGAAAACACCATCACCGAACTACCCCGCGAGGTGCATAAAAAAGGCGACCACACGGGCGACTTTGACGCCAAGCCTCTGCTCAAAGCCGCATTGGCGGGTCACGATGTGGGCTTGGTCAGCGAAGCGGGCATGCCCGCTGTGGCTGACCCTGGCTCATCCGTGGTGCGTGCAGCGCATGAACTGGGCATTCGCGTGGTGCCTCTGGTCGGCCCTGTATCGCTGCTGCTAGCCTTGGCAGCCAGCAGTTTGAACGGCCAAAACTTTGCGTTTGTAGGCTACTTGCCGCAGGATGGCGCGGCCCGCACGCAGCGCTTGCGCGAACTGGAAAATCTCGCCGCCAAACACGGCCAAACCCAACTGTTCATCGAAACGCCCTACCGCAACCAAGCGCTTTGGGATGCGCTGGTGAATGGCCTGCAAGGCAACACACGCCTAGCCCGCGCCAGCGGTTTGACCATGGCCAGCATGCAGGTGCAATGCAAAACCGTGCAAGCTTGGCGCAGTGCAGGCAAGGCACCAATCTCGGGTGAGCCGACTGTGTTTTTGATTGGTAAGTAACGCGGCACTGGCACCATGAAAAAAGGCTCCTTTCGGAGCCTTTTTCTTTTGCAGCAACAACGAGCAAGTCGCTGGCTACCTCTGAAATATCAGCGCAAATCAACGCACTTGGGGCATGGTTTGCATGGCACGCACCGCACCTTCACCAATGGCAGCACCAAAGCGCTTGGCCAAACGCTCGGCCACATTTTCGTGACGGGTGTAGTCAATCACGTCTTCGGCTTTCACGATTTCGCGCGCCACATAGTCGAGATTGCCCAAGCCATCGGCCAAACCTAAATCAATCGCTTGCTCACCACTCCAAAACAATCCGCTGAACAGCTCTGGGGTTTCTTTGAGGCGCTTGCCACGGCCATCACGCACCACTTGGATGAACTGTTGGTGAATTTGGTCAAGCAAGGTTTGCGCGTGGGCGCGTTGGTTTTTGGTTTGTGGGCTGAACGGGTCTAAGAAACCTTTGTTCACGCCAGCCGTCATCAAACGGCGTTCCACGCCGAGCTTGTCCATCAAACCGGTAAAACCAAAACCATCCATCAGCACGCCAATGCTGCCTACGATGCTGGCCTTGTCCACATAAATTTCGTCAGCCGCCACAGCGATGTAATACGCGGCAGAGGCGCACGACTCTTCCACCACGGCGTACACCGGTTTTTTGTGCTTTTCTTTCAAGCGACGGATTTCGTCGTTGATGATGCCCGCTTGCACGGGGCTGCCACCGGGTGAGTTGATTTGCAACACCACGGCTTGCGAGCCTTCGTCTTCGAATGCGGCGCGCAAGGCTGTCACCACCCACTCCGCACTGGCATCGGCCCCATCGGCAATTTCGCCTTTGATAGCCACCACGGCTGTGTGCGGTTGGCTGGGACTGGTACCACCTACGCCGCCTTTGTGCATGCCCGTCCAAAGCAAAACCACCACCAAAACAAACCAAGCCATACGGAAAAAGATGCGCCAGCGGCGACTGGCACGTTGCTCGGCCAAGGTGGCGAACGCCAAACGCTCCAAGGTGTCGCGCTCCCACACTGTTTTGTGGCTGGGTTTTTCTGGGATTTCGTGGTGCTCAGACATGTCAGTAGGTTTTCGCAAATTAATCTAAAAATTCAAAAGGCTTCAAGTTGTACGCAGTATGCCAGTGGACCACGCCATCGCTCTCGCTCAATTCAATTTTGATGAGGCCACCTCGGCATGGCCCGCCTGCACATTCGCCTGTGTCTGGGGCGTACTCGGCACCATGCGTGGCGCACAACAGCCAGCGGCCACTGGCATCAAAAAACTGATCCGGCTGAAAGTCCATCTCCATCGCCACATGGGTGCAACGGTTGAGGTAGGCGTGCGGCAGACCTTCAAAGCGAATGGCAAACGCGCGGCAAGTTTGGCCGGCATAAACCACATCAAACGCCACGGCACGGCCACCTTCAGCCAAGTCGGTGCTGTTGCACAAAGGGATGATTTGGACGTCTAAACCAGACATAGGCGTCAAGCGTTAGCCAACAACCAGTCGTGCAACTCCTTCACCGAGTGCGCGACAAAGCGTGGGTTCAAGGGTTCAAACTGGCCATGATCATGTGCCCCGTAGCTCACCCCCACACTGGCGCAACCCGCGTTCACGGCCATTTGCAGGTCGTGCGTGGTGTCACCAATCATCAAGGTACGCTCAGGCTCGACACCAAATTCGCGCATCAACTCGTGCAGCATGCGGGGGTGGGGCTTGCCCGCGGTTTCATCGGCGGTACGCGAGCCGTCGAAGACACCTTTGAGTTCGGACGTGTGCAAGGCTTCGTCCAAACCACGGCGGCTTTTGCCAGTGGCCACAGTCAGCCAATGGTGGCGTTCGCGCAAAGCGGTCAGCAAAGGCAAGACACCATCAAACAAGGCGATGTCGTTGGCGTGCTTCATGTAGTGGAAACGGTAGCGCTCGCCCAACAGCGGGTATTTGTCTTGCGGCACATCGGGCGCAGCATGGGCCAACGCCTGCATGAGGGCCATGCCAATCACATATGACGCCGCCTCGTCCGTGGGCTTGGCCCCGCCCACATCCACCACCGCCAATTGAATGCAGCGGGTGATGATTTGCGTGGAGTCAAACAGCGTGCCGTCCCAATCGAAGGCAATCAAATCAAATTGGCGCGGGCGTGTGCTCATACGTCGAGGTGCGGTTGAATGATGGGCGGCTGAATACCATCCACGAAGTTTTTCAGCTCAGGCGGCAGTGGCGCTTGCAGGCTGACAGGGCGATGGCTTTGCGGGTGCTGGAACTTGAGCTGCCACGCGTGCAAGAACATGCGCTTGAGGCCCATCTTCTGCAAGAGTTTGTTGTGCTCAAAGTCGCCGTACTTGTCGTCCCCCGCAATCGGATGACCTTGGCTGGCCAAGTGCACACGAATTTGGTGGGTACGGCCAGTTTTGATGGTCACTTCCAGTAAGGTGTAAGGCCCGACCGTGCGCGCCACGCGCACCAACGTGATGGAACGCATGCCGTTGGGATCGTCCTTGCCCACCACTTTGACGCGGCGCTCGCCCTCGCCCACCCCATTCGGAATGGTGTATTTCATCAAAGGCGAGTCAATCACCTTCTTGTTCGACGGCCACAGGCCAAGCACCAAAGCCAGATAGGTTTTGCCCGTTTCGCGGTCGCGGAACTGGTCTTGCAGGTTTTTAAGTGCACTGCGCTTTTTCGCCACCAACAGCACGCCCGAGGTTTCGCGGTCGAGGCGGTGCACCAATTCGAGGTTGGCCAAGGCTGGGCGGGCGCGACGCAGTTGCTCAATCACGCCAAAGCTCACGCCACTGCCGCCGTGCACGGCCACACCAGCGGGTTTGTCGATGGCCATCATGCACTCGTCTTCCATCAACACCGGAAATTCACGGGCAGGCGCGGGCGCATCGGCTTTGGCCTGCACTTGGGCCGACACACGCACGGGCGGCAAACGCACCACATCCCCCGCCTCTACACGTTGCTCGGCCGAGGCACGGCCTTTGTTCACCCGCACCTCGCCGGAGCGAATGATGCGGTAGACGTGGGTTTTTGGCACGCCCTTGAGGTGACGCATGAGGAAGTTGTCTAGGCGTTGACCCGCCGAGTCTTCATCGACCGTGAGTGTTTTTACCGAAGGGACGGGGGTTGGGGCTGAAGCGCCTATAATGTGATTCACCAGCGTTTTGCTCTAAGTGCTTGATTTAACACAGATTAGACCATGTACTGACGAACGCGGTAAGGTCGATGCCCCTTTTGTGCCCGCGACGCAGACCCAGTACCCAAGAGACTGTGTGGCCCGCGCCCCAAAAGTTGAGCCGACGCTCAGAAAACACTGAAACGGAATACCCCAAGTTGTGGAGGCTCTTTTTGAAAAGCCTCCATGACGGATCTCTGCGAGAAGCAAAAACGATGGTTGTGGCAATGTTGATGTTGATGGAACTCTGCACAGAGTGGCTTTTGCCACCGACTGTGTGCAGCGTTGCGCGTCGCACCTTTGCCAGCTGGACCAGCCCTGTCTCCCCTGCACCGGCTCATCAAGCCACGCACTCGACAACAGGACAACCGCGACTTCTTGCCCTTATCCACGCGCCCACCCACCGTCCCCTGCGCTGATCTCACATTGATTAGCGCGGAGGCGACGGTCTCAGCGGCAATTCCCTTCGTTCTCTGACGTCCCTCAGGCATCGTTGGCCCGTCATGGGCCTGTGATGATTTGACACGTGAAGGAACCGCATCATGAAACGGATGCTTATTAACGCAACCCAGTCGGAAGAACGCCGCCTGGCCATCGTCGACGGCCAAAAACTGCTCGACTATGAAATTGAAATCGAAGGCCGCGAACAGCGCAAAGGCAACATCTACAAAGCCGTTGTGACCCGCGTCGAGCCATCGCTCGAAGCTTGCTTTGTGGACTACGGCGAAGACCGCCACGGCTTCTTGCCATTCAAAGAAATCTCCAAACAGTACTTCGCTGAAGGCGTGTCGGTGAGCCAAGCGCGCATCCAAGACGTCATCAAAGAAGGCCAAGAGTTGTTGGTCCAAGTGGAAAAAGAAGAACGTGGCAACAAGGGCGCCGCCCTGACCACCTTCATCAGCTTGGCCGGTCGCTATGTGGTGCTCATGCCCAACAACCCACGTGGTGGTGGCGTCAGCCGCCGTATCGAGGGCGACGACCGTGCCGAACTCAAAGAAGCGATGGACCAATTGGAATACCCAAAGGGTATGTCCATCATCGCGCGCACCGCTGGCATTGGCCGCAGCGCCCCTGAGTTGCAATGGGACTTGAACTACTTGCTCAAGTTGTGGACGGCCATCGACGGCGCCAAGGGTGCCAAAGGCGCGTTCTTGATTTACCAAGAATCCAGCTTGGTCATCCGTGCCATCCGTGACTACTTCAACCACGACATCGGCGACATCTTGATCGACACCGATGACATCTATGAGCAAGCGCACCAGTTCATGGCCCACGTCATGCCTGAGCACGCCGCTCGCGTGAAACGCTACAGCGACGAAACCCCGCTGTTCAGCCGCTTCCAAATCGAACACCAAATCGAATCGGCCTACGCCCGCACCGTCAACCTGCCATCAGGCGGCGCGATTGTGATTGACCACACCGAAGCCTTGGTGTCGGTGGACGTCAACTCGGCCCGCGCCATCAAAGGCGGCGACATCGAGGAAACTGCAACCCGCACCAACCTTGAAGCCGCCGACGAAGTGGCCCGCCAAATGCGCTTGCGCGACTTGGGTGGCCTGATCGTCATCGACTTCATTGACATGGACGAAAGCCGCAACCGCCGTGACGTGGAAAACCGCTTGCGCGAAGCCTTGCGCCACGACCGTGCCCGCGTGCAATTCGGCACCATCAGCAAATTCGGCTTGATGGAAATGAGCCGCCAACGCCTGCGCCCTGCGCTGAGCGAAGGTGCTTCGATTCCTTGCCCACGTTGCGGTGGCTCTGGCCACGTGCGTGACACCGAGAGCTCGGCCCTGCAAATTTTGCGCATCATCCAAGAAGAGGCCATGAAGGACAACACGGCCGCCGTGTACGCCCAAGTGCCTGTTGAAGTGGCCTCGTTCTTGTTGAACGAAAAGCGCACAGAGATTGCCAAGATTGAAATTCAACAACGCTTGAGCGTGTTGCTCGTGCCGAACAAGACACTGGAAACACCCAACTACAAGTTGGAGCGTTTGAAGCACGACGATCCACGCCTCGACCGCGTGGAAGCCAGCTACAAAATGGCCGAGGAGTTTGAAGACCCCACCGCCGTGACACGCCGCTCACAAGAGCCCACCAACAAGCAAACCCCCGTCATCAAAGGCGTGTTGCCCGATGCACCTGCACCCATGCATGAGCCTAAGCCTGCTGCACCTGCGAAAGCACCTGCACACGCACGTGGTCCTAAGCCTGCGGCCAAAGCACCCGAAGCTAAATCGGGTGGCTTGTGGGGTTGGTTCACGGGTTTGTTCAGCAGCGACTCAGAAGAAAAAGCCAAACCTGCCGTGGGCGACAAAAAGCCAGGCGAACGCGGTGAGCGTCGTGATGGCCGCAGTGCCAACGGCCGAGGCGGCCGTGGTGGTCGCGGCGGCCGTGGCGGAGATCGCGCCGAACGCGGTGATCGTCCTGAACGCAACGCTGAAGGCCGTAACGAGCGCAACGTCGAAGGCCGTAACGAACGCAACGCCGAAGGCGTTGAGGCCCGTGGCGAACGTCCAGCACGTGGTGAACGTGCAGAGCGCGGTGAAGGTCGCGGCCCACGCCAAGAGCGCAACCGCAGTGGCCGTGGTGAACCACGCAATGCCGAAGGCCAAGCCGCCCTCGACAACAACGCCACACCTGAAGCCCAAGCCGAAGCACGCTCCAAAGCGCGCAACGAACGCATGGCCCGCGAAGAGCGTGGCGAAGGCAGCAACGGCGGCGAACAACGCGAACCTCGCACTGAGCGCGGCGACCGTGCAGAGCGTGGCGAGGGTCAAGGCCGTCGCGAACGCAGCCCACGCGGCGAGCGCAACGAAGGCCGTCGTGAACGCGCCCCACGTTTGGACGAAAACGGCAACCCAGAAGTTTTGCCACTCGACAACGCGGCAACCGTTGAAGGTCAAGCACCGCAAACCGACGAAAACGGTGGCGAGCGTCGCGAGCGCCGCTCACGCGACCGCTACGGCCGTGACCGCCGCGAACGTGGCGACCGCGCACCGCGTGAAGAAGGTACAGCAGAACACGCCGACAACGGCCCAGCTGCTGAGCACGACCATGCAGCGCATGACCACGCTTCACACGAGCAAGCACCACAAGAGGCACGTGAGGCACGTCAACCACGTGAACCACGTGAGCCTCGCGGTGAACGTGCTGAGCGCTCCGACCGCGCCCCACGTCACGCACCTCGTGAAGAAACGCAACCCGCAGCACCTGCGGCCCAAGCGCCTGCACGCAATGGCATGCCACGCATCCAAGCGTTCAGCTTGCCTGTGGCAGACATGCAAGCCGTGGCTCAAAGCAGCGGTTTGGAATGGGTCAACTCCAATCCAGACAGCATTGCAGCGGTACAGGCCGCGATTGCTGCCGAGCCCAAGCCCGTGCATGTGCCACGCGAGCGTCCACCCTTGGTGATCCTCGATGAAGGTCCACTGGTGTTGGTTGAGACCCGCAAGGATCTGTAAACCACCCACACCCCGAAAGGGGTGATGAGCACCCAAAGAAAAAGGCCTAGAGAAATCTAGGCCTTTTTTGTTTGTCGGTGCAATCGTTTTATGCCGCCACTTCAGCCGCACGCCTCCAGCACAACTGGGCACGTGCCGTGTCTTCTTTTTGTTCTGCCAGCTGCGCCAAGGTGCGCCACGCTTGGCGCTGCATGTCAGCATGGGTCAGTTGCGGTGCAGCAAGCTCCAACATTTGTTGGGCCTTGCCCCACAAAGCGTGATGCCAACACACCATGCCCGCCAAGTAATGCAACTCCACCCAACGTGGGTAGGTTTGACGTGCGCGGTCAATGCTGGCCAACCAATCGGGGTCAGCGGGCAACAACACCAAAGCACGTGCCAGAGTTTGAGCCACGCGCTCGCGAATCACGGGTGTACAGCTGTCGGGCTGCTGCACCATGCGGTTCCACAAGGGTGTGAGCCACGGCATCACGGCCGTGGCTTCGCCGCTGAGCTTGAGCATGCGCTGAGCCGCATGCAACACCACTTCAGGCTGACTGCGTTCGGTGATGTCTAAAGCATCCCATGCGCGTTGCAACTGGGCGCTGTCGTGGGCTTCGTTCAAACTGGCCACCGCCAATTCACGCAACAAACTTTGTGCGGCTGTGTCCGAGAACGCGCCATGCTTGGCGAGCAAACGGGCCGTCTCCAAGGCCAACGCATGTTGTTGGTTCAAACGTGTAGCCTTCAAACGCATGCGCAACGCCAAGGTGCGACGTGCAGGGCCATGTCGCAAGCCATCCAACCAACGCAACGCTTCAGAGGCATCTCGGTCGCTCAAAGCCCAGCGGGCAGCCCCTAAGTAGGCCGATTCAATGGTTTCTTCCACCGCATCATCCGCTTGCGCTTGCCCCAAGGTCATGACAGCTTGCAAATGTGAGACGCGGGCATCGCGGTCACGCAAGGCATGCGCACTTTCGGCTGCAATCAGGTGCGACAAGGCTCGCAGTTGTTGTGTGTGGCGCGGTGCGGGATCGTCTGCCGTGCGCACGGAGGCCAACAAAGACTCCAAAGCCAAGGCGTGCTCGGCTGATTTTACAGCCCGCACATACCGACCGCTCCACAACTGAGACAGTGCATCCAACAGCGCGGCATGCATGGCTCGCTCTTTTTGTTGCAAGCGCCAGCGACGGGCATGGTGAGGCAATTCAAACAGGGCCGACATGGCTCGCCATGCCAAGTGCATCCCCACAAACAACGCCACCAACACCAACAACACCAAGTTCAGCGACAGGTCCACACGGTAAGGCGACCAAAACACCGTCACTGTGCTTTGGTTACCACCGGCCAACAAAGCCGACGCCACCGCCACGCCAAAGAGGGCCACAAACCAAAGAGCGGCTCTCATGTCAGCGCCCCGCTGCAGCTGTGGTGAGAGCCGCGATGGTGTCATCGACACGCGGAATCTCGATTTGTTTGGACTGCGCCAACACCTCACGCGCAAGCGCCAAGGTGGTTTGGCCTTGGCGAGTTTGCATGTCGAAGTACCGAGCTAAATCATCATTGGCTTGTTTCATGTCGGACTGCACGGCATCAAAGTGGCGAGCCAACAAACCCAAACGGGCATTGAGCAAACGCAGCTTCAAGTTTTCGCGCACAAAGTAGCTTTGGTCGGGCGCAAGCATGCTGGCTTCTGGCTTGTCGATACGGCTCACACGAATCAGGTTTTGTACGTCGTCCCAAATGTCAGACAACACCTTCTCCCACCAGCTCATGCTGATGGCTTTGGCCCAACTCGTGGCGGGCACTGGCTGAACGACTTTGGGTTGAGGCGCATTGCCCACCGCATTGAGCAAAGGCAAGGTATCGACCACACGAACCAACTCGTCGAGTTTGAACAGCAGTGCCGGTGTGTCAGCCACAGCCGTGGCTTTGATGCGCTCGATGTCACGTGTCACGGCGCGCAACACAGGCGCCAAACGCGGTTGCGCGACTTTGGTCAAGCGTTGCTCGGCCGAGTTGAGCGCGGCCAGCAAAGGTTGCACGCTGCCTGTGAGCTGGGCTTGTTGTTGGGCCAAGCGAATGGCGGACTCAATATCCACCACCAAGTTTTCATCACGCGAACGCGAGAGGCTTTGCATCAGCTCTTCGAGTTGGCTGCGTTGCAACGCCACTTCGCTGAGCTTGGCATCGGTCACCGACAAGCGGGCGGCGGTTTCGCGCGCCAGCTCTTCGGCTTGCTTAGAGGTCACACGCGCTTCCACGGCTTGGCTACCGGTATCAGCGCTTTGACGCGCCAGTTGTTCTTGAATGCCCGAGAGCTTGGCCCACATCAGGCTCGAGCCCACAGCGCCCACCACAGCCAGCGCACCAATGCTGAGCGTGAGCCACTTGCGGGTGTCCGTTGTGTTGCCCGTGTTCGGGCTGTTGAACTCACCCGCGCTGGCAAGCGGTTCAATCGTGGGGCCCAAGGGCGGAAGGTTGGAGGTGTCGTCGTGCTCTGGCTTCATGCCAGCGATTCTAATGAGACTAATAAATCTGCTAATGACGGCTTAGACATTTGAATGTCACCAAAGCCCAAGGACCGTGCGGTTTGCGCGATACGTGGATGGGTGGCAATGCAGCGCGCCTTGGCCCAGCTTTGCGCAGGCAAAGCACGTGCAAGGTGCTCGATCGCTTGTGAGCTGCTGAAACACCACACGCTGCCGTCCGTCGCAGCACTGATGGCCTGCGCTTTTTGTTCTGCCGACCACCATGGCGCACGACGCTCGTAAGCCACCACAAACTGAGGCGATGCGCCTGCGGCCTGCAGTTGCTGAGCCAACCAATCACGGCCTGTGCCGCTCAGTGGTGCGTTGGGGAAGGCGCGTGAATCTGCTGATGCAGCTGCAACAGCCGCAGAACTTTCAGGCACAGCTGCGTCTGAACACACATCATTGCCGCGCACGATGAGCACAGGCTGCCCCACTTTCACCTGTGCAGACACGCGCTGCCACAAGGCTTCCGAATCAAACTGCGCCGCGTCAGCAGCTGGACTGTCAATGCACGCTTCGGGCACGCCCGCTTGCAGCAAGGCTTTGTGCGTGCCGGGGCCGGTGGCCCAGCAACGCGGACCGTTAGCCCAAGTAGCGCCAGAGGTTTGGCCTGCATCGGCACGCCTGGCCGCTGGTTGGCAGTCAAAGAAATAGCGCACGGCTTGGGCACTGACAAACATCACCGCTTGAAATTCAGACCAGCGCATCCACACTTGCGCCACAGGCGCTAGGTGTGTGGCAGGCCCCACCTCAATCAAGGGCAAGGATAGGGCTTGATGGCCTACGGCTTGCAGCGCATCGACCCACGTTGAAGCATCGCCTGCGGGTCGGGTAATGATGACGCGCATAGCCAGCAACGTGGGTTTAGTGAGCGCCTTGCGCGCGCAACTGGGCGGCCACCGATTCGCCCAACGAGCAAGCCGCCTCACGCGACGCAGGGTCAGCCGCATTCAAGGCCTGTTTGGCTTCGGCACGCAACAACACCGGCGCGCCCGACGGGTCGCCCCACGCAGCTTGCAAATGCAACACGCCGTCTGTCAACGTGGCGTGCGCCGCCAAAGGCATGGAGCAACTGCCACCCATGGCGCGGCTGACAGCGCGCTCGGCGGTCACGGTCAGCCAAGTGGCGGCATCGGCCAACGGGGCCAAAGCTTGTGCCACGTCGGCGCGGTTGCTGCGCACTTCAATGCCCAACGCGCCTTGGCCTGCGGCAGGCAACATTTCGGTGGTTTCAAAAATGTGGCGAATGCGCTCGCCCAAGCCCAAGCGCTTCAAGCCCGCAGCGGCCAACACAATGCCGTCGTACTGGCCTTCGTCGAGCTTGCGCAAGCGGGTATCCAGGTTGCCGCGCAAAGGCTCAATCTTCAAATCGGGACGCATGGCGCGCAACAGCACGGTACGGCGCAGGCTAGAAGTGCCCACCACCGCGCCTTGCGGCAAATCGTTCAGATGTGCGTAGGTGGACGACACCCACGCATCGCGCGGGTCTTCGCGCTCCATCACGCAGGCCAAGTCAAAGCCATCGGGCAAATCCATGGGCACGTCTTTGAGCGAATGCACCGCCAAGTTGGCGCGGCCTTCTTCCAATGCCACTTCGAGTTCTTTTACAAACAGGCCTTTGCCACCTACTTTGCTCAAGGAGCGATCCAAGATTTGGTCGCCTTGTGTGGTCATACCCAAGAGCGCCACGCTGTGGCCTTGGGCTTGCAGCAAGGCTTGCACATGCTCGGCTTGCCACATGGCCAAGCGGCTTTCGCGGGTGGCAATGGTCAAGGAAACGGGGGATGTGGGTGCAGTAGACAAAACAAAAGCTCGCTTTTTAAGGCCACAAGGCGTGTGGCGAAATCAATTGCCGCAAATGTTAGCAGGCGCCATGCGGCTCCCAAGCCCGATAAAATCTGACACCTATGACAAACCAACTCGACAAAAAATCCCAAGCGTGGTCCGCCCTGTTTTCTGAACCCATGAGCGAGTTGGTCAAGCGCTACACCGCCAGCGTGTTCTTTGACAAACGCTTGTGGCAAGCCGACATCACGGGCAGCTTGGCCCACGCGGAGATGCTGGGCCACCAAGGCATCATCGGCAAAGACGACCACGCCGCCATTCAAAAAGGCATGGCACAAATTTGGTCAGAAATTGAATCTGGTCAGTTCGAGTGGAAGCTCGACCTCGAAGACGTTCACCTCAACATTGAAGCGCGCCTCACCCAACTGGTGGGCGATGCAGGCAAACGCCTGCACACCGGCCGCAGCCGCAATGACCAAGTGGCCACCGACGTGCGCCTGTGGCTGCGCAGCGAGATGGACCTCATCATCGACTTGCTGGTCGACTTGCAAAAGTCACTCGTGGAAGTGGCCGAGAAGAATGTGGAAGTCATCTTGCCCGGCTTCACCCACTTGCAGGTGGCCCAACCCGTGAGCTTTGCGCACCACCTGTTGGCCTATGTAGAAATGTTTGCACGCGATGCCGAGCGCATGAGCGACGTGCGCCGCCGCACCAACCGCCTGCCTTTGGGCAGCGCCGCTTTGGCCGGCACCACCTACCCGCTGGACCGCGAACGCGTGGCCCGCACGCTGGGCATGGTCGATGAACACGGCAACGCACAAGTCTGCCAAAACAGCTTGGACGGCGTGAGCGACCGCGACTTCGCGATTGAGTTCACCGCCGCAGCCAGCCTGTGCATGGTGCACATCAGCCGCATGTCGGAAGAGTTGATTTTGTGGATGAGCCAAAACTTTGGTTTCATCAAAATTGCCGACCGCTTCACCACCGGCAGCTCCATCATGCCGCAGAAGAAAAACCCAGACGTGCCCGAACTCGCACGCGGCAAAACTGGCCGCGTGGTGGGCCACTTGATGGGCCTCATCACCTTGATGAAAGGCCAACCGCTGGCCTACAACAAAGACAACCAAGAAGACAAAGAGCCTTTGTTTGACACAGTGGACACGCTCAAAGACACGCTGCGCATCTTCAGCGAAATGGTGGGCGGCCAAATCAACCCAGCCACCGGCCAAAAAGAAGGCGGCATCACCGTCAACGCCCAAGCCATGGAAGACGCCGCCAAAAAGGGTTTTGCCACGGCCACCGACTTGGCCGACTACTTGGTGAAAAAAGGCCAACCCTTCCGCGATGCGCACGAGACTGTGGCTCATGCTGTGAAGGCTGCCGCCAGCCACAACTGCGACTTGTCTGAGCTGCCACTTGAAGTGCTGCAAAGTTTTCACCCAGCGATCGAAAAAGATGTGTACGACTGCTTGAGCCTGCATGGCTCACTCAATGCACGTAACACGCTGGGTGGCACTGCTCCCGTGCAGGTGCGCGCGCAGATCGAGCGCCATCACAAACGCTTAGGCTGACATGTCAGACGTCAAAGATCAGCGCAGCGCTCTCCAAGCCATCGCGATCTTTGAAGCGACCAAAGGCTTGGCCGCGCTGGCAGGTTTGATTGGCGTGCTCGACCTGCTGCATCGTGATGTGCGTGCCATGGTCTTGACACTGATTGGTCGCTTTGGCCTTGACCCCGAGGCCCACTACCCTTCTCTGCTGTTGCATTACGCAGATCTGCTGCCAGACACTGATGTGCACCTGTTGGTGATGTTGGTCTCGGCCTACATCGCCTTGCGCTTCATCGAGGCCACGGGTCTGTGGCTAGATAAATCGTGGGGTGAATATTTGGGCGCGCTGTCAGGTGGCATTTACATCCCGTTCGAAGTGACGCATTTCCTCGATGAACCCTCATGGATGAACGCCTTTATCGTGGCACTGAATACAGCCATCGTGGGTTACTTGACGTACGCACTGTGGCGACGCCATCAATCCAAGGTACACGCATGACCGACATCCTCACCCTCACCATGAACCCTGCACTGGATGTGCTCACCTCCATCGACCACGTGAGCCACACCCACAAGATGCGCTGTGGCCCCACGCTCAAACACCCGGGCGGCGGCGGTGTGAACGTGGCGCGTGTGCTGCACCGCTTGGGGGCCAACTGCGTGGCTGCGTATTTGGCGGGTGGTGTCACAGGCGAGCGTCACCACAAACTCATGAGCGCCGAGAAAGTGCGCTGCCATGTGATGCCCATCGCCGAAGAAACACGCGAGAGTTTTTCGGTGCACGAAACATCCAGCGGCAACGACTTTCGCTTTGTGCTGCCAGGCCCTCAGGTCTCAGCCGCTGAAGTTCAAGCCTTCTTTGACTATGTGGCGCAACACCTGCCCAAACAGTTTTTAGTGATCAGCGGTGGCTTAGCCCCCGGCATGCCCGAGAACTTTTATGCGCGCTTGGCCACCTTGGCCAAAGCGCACGGCGTGCGCGTGGTGCTAGACACCAATGGCCCTACGCTGGCCGAGGCACTGAAGGTCGGCGTGCATTTGTTCAAACCCAGTTTGCGTGAGCTGCGCGACCTGACGGGCCAAGACTTGCAAACCGAAGAAGCCCAAGTGGCTGCGGCGCAGCAGCTGATTCAAAGCGGCCAAGCCGACATCGTCGCTGTCTCTCTGGGCGCGGACGGCGCTTTGGTGGTCAGCGCCACCGAGCAATGGCGGGCCCGCAGCATCCAGGTCGATGTGCAAACCACCATTGGTGCAGGCGATAGCTTTGTGGGCGGCATGGTGTGGTCACTGGGTCGTGGTGACAGCTTGGTCAAGGCATTTCAATATGGCATGGCGTCTGGCGCGGCGGCCTTACTTGCGCCCGGCACCTCGTTGAGCCAAGCCGCAGATGTGCACTATTTATTGCCGCAAGTGGTTGTCAACGCCATCTGAGGCAATCGCTTTAAATTATTTCAATCTCGCTGTCGCACTCTTCACAAGGCTAGTCGTCCACCTCGGGCTAACATCCGTCTCACATTTAGGAGACCTTGCATGCCCGTGATTACCAACATCGAAGACTTGCGCGTTTTGGCCGAAAAACGCGTGCCCCGCATGTTCTATGACTACGCCGACTCCGGCAGCTGGACTGAGGGCACCTACCGCGCCAACGAAGCAGACTTCCAAAAAATCAAGCTGCGCCAACGCGTGGCCGTGAATATGGAAAACCGCAGCACCGCCACCAAGATGGTGGGCCTTGATGTGAAGATGCCTGTGGCCATTGCCCCCGTGGGTTTGACTGGCATGCAAAGCGCCGATGGCGAAATCAAAGCGGCCCGCGCGGCTGAAAAATTTGGCATCCCCTTCATCTTGTCCACCATGAGCATTTGCTCCATGGAAGACGTGGCTGCTGCCACCAACGCCCCGTTCATGTACCAGCTCTACATGATGCGCGACCGCGAAGCCATGTCCAACATGATTGAACGCGCCCGTAAAGCCAAGTGCAGCGCCTTGGTGCTGACGCTGGATTTGCAAGTGATTGGCCAACGCCACAAAGACTTGAAGAACGGTCTCACTGCGCCCCCCAGCCCCACTATCGCCAACATCATCAACCTGATGACCAAGCCGCGTTGGTGCCTCGGCATGGCCGGTACACACCGCCACACGTTTGGCAACTTGGTGGGCCACGTCAAGGGCGTGAGCAATATGAAGTCCTTGTCTTCATGGACCAACGAGCAGTTTGACCCCCGCCTGTCGTGGGAAGACGTGGCGTGGGTCAAAGCGCAATGGGGTGGCAAGCTCATCCTCAAAGGCATTCAAGATGTGGAAGACGCCAAGCTGGCCGCACAAAGCGGTGCAGACGCCATCGTGGTGAGCAACCACGGCGGTCGCCAGCTCGACGGTGCGCAGTCCAGCATTGAAGCACTGCCTGCCATCGTGGCTGCTGTGGGCGACCAAATTGAGGTATGGATGGACGGCGGCATTCGCTCGGGCCAAGACGTACTCAAAGCTTGGGCTTTGGGCGCACGCGGCACACTCATTGGCCGCGCCATGGTGTACGGCTTGGGTGCGATGGGCGAAGAAGGTGTGAGCAAGGCCTTGCAAATCATCCACAAAGAACTGGATGTGACCATGGCGTTTTGCGGCCACACCAACATTCAGAACGTGAACACCAACATCTTGTTGCCAGGCACGTTTCCCACGGCCTAAGACTGGGCGCTGAGGCCGTGTCATCAGGCACACTTAGGGGATGAGTCAAGACACCACATCCCCTACCTCCACCAGCCCCACAGGCGTCAGCGCTTGGTGGCGTGCCCTGAGTATTTTTTTAGCCCTTGTGGTGTTCATCGGTTGGGCGTTCAGCGCCAGCATGTATGAACAATTCAAGGCGCAAATCCATCACCTAGAAGCCAAGCTGGTGGAAATTCCTCAGGTGCGCGAAGTGTCGGTGCTGCTGGACGAGGCACAAATCCCCGCCATGCTGCTGACCTATGACGCCAAAAATCAAAAGCTACAAGTGCAGCGCCTCAACGAGGTGAAAGAGGGCCGCGAGCAAAGTTTGCATGTGTGGGCGATTGCGTCAGACGACACGCCTCGCTTGCTAGGCGTGCTCACCAACCGCTACAAAACTCAGCAACTCGACGTCCCCACACAGGCCATCGAAGGTGCGCGGGCTTTGGGCATCAGCGTGGAAAACAAAGATCGCGGTCCACGCAACGGCCAACCACAGCAGCCTTGGTTATTCAAAGGCTGGTTGGTTCAAAAAGCTATTTAAAGCTTTTCGCTCCAAGGCACACCGCCCGTCGCCCAATCGTGGCGAGGGATATCAAAGAACAGCACATCCACGCTCTCGGGCTTGCTGCCCAAGGTTTTGTCGCAAGCCTCGGTGATGGCTTGTGCGAGTTGCTTTTTTTGTTCTGGCGTACGGCCTTCAATCAATTCAACGCGAATGGTGGGCATGTGTTTTCCTTGAGGTTTAGTCGCAACGATTATGCTTGCGGTCTGTGACCACTTCTGCACCTCTGATCGCCAAACCTCGCCGCATTGCGCACCTGGACATGGACGCGTTTTACGCCTCTGTCGAGCTGCTGCGCTACCCGCAACTCCAAGGATTGCCTGTGGTCATTGGCGGCGGTCGTCGCAAAGAGGACGACTTGCTGGGCCGCTTGCGCGCAGCACACCCCGAGCACGATTGGGCAGAAGATCGACTCGACGAAATACCGTTGGCATTTTTTCCGCGCCTCTCCGGCTACACCGGTCGAGGCGTCATCACCACCGCCACTTATGAGGCGCGGCAGTTTGGCGTGGGCTCGGCCATGGGCGTGATGAAAGCCGCCAAGCTGTGTCCCGACGCCATCCTGCTGCCCGTGGACTTTGACCAATACCGCCACTACTCGCAACGGTTCAAAGCCATCATCACCGGCATCGCACCGTTGATGGAAAACCGAGGTGTGGACGAGGTATACATCGACTTCACCGAGGTGCCCGGTGGGCAGCGAGAAAGTGGCCGCGTGCTGGCACGGTTGATACAAAAAGCCATCTTCGATGACACGGGTCTCACCTGCTCGGTGGGCGTGGCCCCTAACAAACTGCTGGCCAAGATGGCAAGTGAATTCAACAAGCCTAATGGCATTTCAATCGTCACCGAAGGCGATTTGCAAAACTTCATCTGGCCCCTGCCCTGCCGTAAGGTGAATGGCATTGGCCCCAAAGCCGAAGCCAAACTGGCCGCACATGACATTCACACCATTGGCGATTTGGCTCAACGTGACCGCATGTGGCTGATGCAACACTTTGGCAAAAGTTACGGTGCTTGGCTGCACGATGCGGCTCACGGCAAAGACGATCGCCCCGTGGAAATGAACAGTGAACCCGTGAGCATCAGCCGTGAAACCACGTTCGAACACGACTTGCATGCCGTGCGCGATCGCGAGGCCCTGAGCGCCATCTTCACCAAGTTGTGTGAGCAAGTGGCGGCTGATTTGCAACGCAAAGGCTATGTGGGAAAAACCATTGGTATCAAGCTGCGTTATGACAATTTCCAAAGCGTCACACGCGACCAAACGTTAGACCATCACATGGACCAAGCCAGCGCCATTCGACACGCAGCAGGTCAATGCCTCAAACGCGTGGACCTCACACGCCGCTTGCGTTTGCTGGGCGTGCGTGTGGGCTCATTGATGAAGCGAGAAGACTGGCAAGCACAAGGCTTGCATACGCCACAAGCCACCACGCTGCCCTATACCGAATCGTTGTTCGGCAACACGCCAGATGCGCACTGATCACTGACGTGCAGTGCGCACGTTGGGCGGCATGGCCTGCGGATGGCTGGTGCGCCATGGGTTGATGTCCAAGCCACCACGACGCGTGTAACGCGCATACACCTCTAGGCGCAGCGGTTTGCAGCGGCGCGTGATGTCCATGAAGATGCGTTCCACACATTGCTCGTGAAACTCGTTGTGATTTCTGAAACTCACGATGTAGCGCAGCAAACCCGCTTGGTCAATTTGTGGGCCGGTGTAGCTGATGCGCACACTACCCCAATCAGGCTGACCGGTCACCAAACAATTGCTCTTGAGCAAATTGCTGGTCAAGGTTTCGGTGGTGGGCGCTTCGTTGAAATTGGCGGTGAGCAACTCGGGGTTGGGCTGGTATTGGTCGCAATCCAAATCCAAACGGTCCAAGCTCAAACCATCCAGTTCATGCACGGGCTCACGGTCAAAGTTGTCGGGCAACACCAGCTGCACGCCCACACTGGCTTTGACAGCCTCGCCATGCCAAATGGCCGCGCTCAGGTCTTGACGCAAGCGCGTTTGCAACTCAGCCATATCCTGCAGGCGCGTGTTGTTGAAGCTGTTCAAGTACAGCTTGAACGATTTGCTCTCAATGATGTGCGTGGACTCTGCGGGCACGGTGATGCGCGCCAACGCCACTTGAGGTTTCCCGCGTGTGTTGAGCCAGCTCAACTCATACGCGGTCCACAAATCAGCACCAAAGAATGGTGGCTGACCGGTGATGCCAATTTCGTCACGTTTGGCTTGACGCGGGATGGGAAACAGCAACGACGCGTCGTACTGGTCCACATACGAAGACGATTTGCCAAGTTGGGATTGTTCAGGCGTGTTCATAGGGGTCAGTCCAGTTTGCGGCGGAATACTTTGCGGTCAGGCTCAGACACCGCAGCGTCAAAGGCATAGCCCTCTGAGTTGAAACCTTCTAAGCCCTTGGGCGTTTTAATTTGGTGAGTGACGGCGAAGCGTGCCATCAAGCCCCGTGCACGCTTGGCGTTGAAGCTGATGATTTTGTATTTGCCGCCTTTGTAGTCTTCAAACACGCACTCAATCACGCGGGCTTTGAGGGCTTTGCGGTCCACCGATTTGAAATACTCTTGCGAAGCCAAGTTGACGATGATGGGTTCACGCTCAGCACTCAAACGCTCGTTCAAGTAGTCGGCAATCTGCGTGCCCCAAAATTTGTACAGGTTGTTGCCTTTGTCGTTGGCCAGCGCCGTGCCCATTTCAAGGCGGTACGGCTGCATCCAATCGAGGGGGCGCAACACGCCGTAGAGGCCGCTCAGAATGGCGACATGTTCTTGTGCCCAGTCCAAATCCTTGGGTTTCAAAGTTTTGGCATCCAAGCCTTCGTACACATCGCCGTTGAACGCCAGCACCGCTTGCTTGGAATTTTTCTCTGTGAACTTTGAACGCCACGCTTGGTAGCGCGCCACGTTGAGGCTAGAGAGCGCATCGCTCAAATGCATCAGTGAAGCAATGTCTTGTGGCGTTTTATCTTTGAGGATGTCGATCAACTCGATGGACTGCTTCACAAACAAGGGCTGCGTGTGCGGCACGTCACCCGCTGGGGTGTCGTAATCAAGGGCTTTGGCGGGCGAGAGCAAGAACAACATAAGGGGGCGAAAAGACGTCACAAGAAAGCCTGAATTATCAGGGGCAGGCGCTGCCATCCCCTAGGTAAAATGTGGCTTTTAGCCCTCTGGCCCAACGGCTGCGTTTTGCATGCCGTTTTCTTTTGTCAAAAGCACCCCCATGAGCAACACGCCCGCCCTCCCTATCGAACAACCCGGCCTTGAGCGCCTGTCCAAATCGTTCGAGCCCGTCGCCCTCGAAGCCCATTGGGGCCCCGAGTGGGAAAAACGCGGTTACGGCGTGGCGGGCTTCCGTGGCACAGGCACCCCTGCGGCTGACGCCCCCGCGTTTGCCATCCAGCTGCCGCCACCCAACGTGACGGGCACGCTGCACATGGGCCATGCGTTCAACCAGACCATCATGGACTCGCTCACGCGCTACCACCGCATGTCGGGTTTCAACACCGCTTGGATTCCTGGCACCGACCACGCGGGCATTGCCACGCAAATCGTGGTGGAGCGCCAACTGCAGGCCAAAGGCATCAGCCGCCACGACATGGGCACCAGCCCTGCCGAAGCGCGCAAGAACTTTGTGAGCAAGGTATGGGAATGGAAAGAGGAATCGGGCAGCACCATCACCAGCCAAATGCGCCGCATGGGCGACAGCGTGGACTGGAGCCGCGAATACTTCACGATGGACCCCAAGCTGTCCAAAACCGTGACCGAAACCTTTGTGCAACTCTATGAGCAAGGCCTGATCTACCGTGGCAAGCGCTTGGTGAACTGGGACCCGGTGCTGATGAGCGCGGTGTCTGACCTCGAAGTGGAGAGCGAAGAAGAAGATGGCTCAATGTGGCACATCCGCTATGACTTGGCCGATGGTTCTGGCTCACTCACTGTTGCGACAACTCGCCCCGAAACCCTGCTGGGTGACGTGGCCGTGATGGTCCATCCCGAAGACGAGCGCTACAGCGCCCTGATCGGCAAGCAGGTCAACCTGCCTTTGTGCGGCCGCACCATCCCCGTGATTGCGGATGACTATGTGGACAAGGAGTTCGGTACCGGCGTGGTGAAGGTCACGCCCGCGCACGACACCAACGACTACCAAGTCGGCCAACGCCACAAGCTGGACATGATTTGCGTGCTCAACCTCGACGCGACCATCAACAGCAATGCGCCCGAAAAATACCGAGGCCTCGACCGCTTTGTGGCGCGCAAGGCCGTGGTGGCCGACCTCGAAGCCGCAGGCGCTTTGGTCGAAGTTAAGAAACACAAACTCATGGTGCCGCGCTGCGCCCGCACCGGCCAAGTGATTGAGCCCATGTTGACCGACCAATGGTTCGTCGCCATGAACCAAGTCGGCAAAGGCGATGCCACCGGCAAGAGCATTGCGCAAAAAGCCATCGACGCCGTGCAGTCCGGCCAAGTGAGTTTTGTGCCCGAGAACTGGGTGAACACCTACAACCAGTGGATGAACAACATCCAAGACTGGTGTATTTCCCGCCAGTTGTGGTGGGGCCATCAAATCCCAGCGTGGTACGACGAAGACGGCAAGGTCTATGTGGCGCGTGATGAAGCCGAAGCGCAAGCCAAGGCTCCGGGCAAAACATTGAAGCGTGACGAGGATGTGCTCGACACCTGGTATTCATCAGCACTCGTGCCATTCAGCACCATGGGTTGGCCCGAGAAGACACCTGACTACGACTTGTATTTGCCTTCGTCTGTCTTAGTGACCGGCTACGACATCATCTTCTTCTGGGTCGCTCGCATGATCATGATGACCACGCACTTCACAGGTCGCGTGCCATTCAAACACGTCTACATCCACGGCTTGGTGCTCGACGCACAGGGCAAGAAGATGAGCAAATCCGAAGGCAACGTGCTCGACCCTGTCGATTTGATCGACGGCATCACCTTGGAGCCTTTGTTGGAGAAGCGCACCCAAGGTTTGCGCAAGCCCGAAACCGCACCCAAAGTGCGCAAGCAAACCGAAAAAGAATTTCCAGAAGGCATTCCCGCCTACGGCGCAGATGCCTTGCGCTTCACGTTTGCGGCGATGGCCACGCTGGGCCGCAGCATCAACTTCGACAGCAAGCGCTGCGAGGGCTACCGCAACTTCTGCAACAAAGTGTGGAACGCCTCACGCTTTGTGCTGATGAACTGCGAAGGTCAAGACTGTGGTCTGAAAGAACACACCAAAGAAGAATGCGCAGTGGGTGGCCCATCACACGGCTACCTGAACTTCAGCCAAGCCGACCGTTGGATTGTGTCTAAGCTGCAACGCGTGGAAGCCGATGTCGCCAAGGGCTTTGCCGAGTACCGCCTCGACAACGTGGCCAACACGATTTACGACTTCGTGTGGAACGAGTTCTGTGATTGGTATTTGGAAATTGCCAAGGTGCAAATCAACACGGGCGATGATGCGCAGAAACGCGCGACACGCCGCACCTTGATTCGCACGCTCGAAACTATCCTGCGTTTGGCCCACCCCATCACCCCGTTCATCACCGAGGAGTTGTGGCAAACCGTAGCCGTGGTGGCGGGTCGCATCAAAGCCGACGACCAAGCAGCCTCCATCAGCATCTCGGCCTACCCTGTGAGCCAGCCTGAGCGCATTGACGAGCAAGCTGAAGCCCATGTGGCGCGCGTGAAGTCATTGGTGGATGCATGCCGCAACTTGCGTGGCGAAATGGGTGTGTCACCCGCCACTCGCATGCCTTTGTTTGCACTGGCTGGCAGCGCCGAAGAACACACCTTCATGCAAGGCGTGGCGCCTGTGTTGCAAGCCTTGGCCAAACTCAGCGAAGTCAAAGTGTTTGACGACGAAGCTGCTTGGTCCGCCGCTGCGCAAGCTGCGCCTGTGGCTGTGATTGGCGAATTGCGCGTGTGCTTGTTCATCGAAGTGGATGTGGCGGCCGAGAAGATTCGCTTGGGCAAAGAAGTCGAACGCTTGCAAAACGAAATCGAAAAAGCAGGCTCCAAGCTCAAGAACGAAGCCTTCGTGGCCAAAGCGCCACCTGCAGTGATTGAAGAAGCCAAGAAACGCGTGGCCGAGTTCACCGCCACCTTGACCAAGATACAAGAGCAACTTGTCAAACTTGGGAAATAAAGCCTCGTTAGACTCAGCGAAAACTTACATTTCTAAAAAATGAAAAACACTCTCACCAAAGCCGTGTTCCCCGTTGCAGGCATGGGCACACGCTTCTTGCCCGCCACCAAAGCCAGCCCCAAAGAAATGCTGACCGTGGTCGACAAGCCGCTCATTCAATACGCGGTGGAAGAGGCCTATGAGGCTGGCATTCGTGAAATGATTTTCGTCACGGGCCGCAGCAAGCGCGCGATTGAAGACCACTTTGACATGGCCTACGAGCTCGAAACCGAACTCGAAGCCGCAGGCAAGCAAGCCCTGCTTGACATCGTGCGCAGCGTGCAGCCCGACGACATGCAATGCGTCTATGTGCGCCAAGCACGCGCCTTAGGTTTAGGCCATGCGGTGTTGTGCGCTGAGCACTTGGTGGGTGATGAGCCCTTCGCCGTATTGCTAGCTGACGATTTGATGCGAGGCAAAGCCGGTGGCCCAGGTGTACTGAAGCAAATGGCTGAGGTGTTTGCACGCACCCAGTCTTCTGTGTTGGCCGTGCAAGAAGTGCCGCTGGAGCATGTGCACCGCTACGGCGTGGTCGCAGGTAAAGACATGGGCAATGGCTTGGTGGACATCCAACAAATGGTGGAAAAACCCAAAGCTGAAGTGGCGCCCTCTCGCACCACCGTGGCGGGCCGCTACATCTTGACCCCTGCTGTGTTTGAGCGCATTCGTGCAGGTGGCCGCGGCGTGCAAGGTGAGATTCAACTCACCGATGGCATTGCAGGTTTGTTGGCTACAGAAAAAGTATTAGCCTATTCGTACGAAGGCAAGCGCTATGACTGCGGCAGCAAGGTGGGGTTCTTACAGGCTAGCGTTGAGCTGGCTTTGGAACACCACGAAGTAGGTGCCGAATTCCGCGCCTACCTCAAGCAACTCACCGTCGTTTAAGAACGTGAATGAAGTCGCTGCCCTCTGTGGTTTGCGACAACAACTCATTGCCGGTTTGTTTGGCAAAGGCCGCAAAGTCGCGCAATGAACCGGTGTCGGTTGACACCACTTTCAGCACCTGACCACTCGTCATTGCGGTGAGGGCCTTCTTGGCTTTCAAAATCGGCAACGGGCAGTTCAGGCCGCGCGTGTCCAGTTCAACATCGATGTTCATGCGGGAAACACCCCTGTCGACAAATAGCGGTCACCACGGTCGCAGACGATGAAGGCGATCGTCGCGTTCTCGACCTGTTGTGCAATTTGCATCGCCACCCAGCAAGCACCAGCCGCTGAGATGCCCGCAAAGATACCTTCCTCGCGCGCCAAGCGGCGGCACATGTCTTCGGCATCGTCTTGGCTCACATAGACCAGCTCGTCCACGTTGCTGGCGTCATAAATTTTAGGCAAGTACTCTTGCGGCCATTTGCGAATGCCAGGAATGCGCGAGCCTTCTGAGGGCTGCGCGCCGATGATGCGAATGGCTGGGTTCTTCTCTTTCAAAAAACGCGACACGCCGGTGATGGTGCCCGTGGTACCCATGGCGCTCACGAAGTGCGTGATGCGGCCGTGCGTTTGCTCCCACAGCTCGGGGCCTGTGGTTTCATAGTGGATGCGCGGGTTGTCTTCGTTGGAAAACTGGTCGAGCATGCGGCCTTTGCCCTCGGCTTGCATGCGCTCGGCCAAGTCGCGGGCGTATTCCATGCCGCCGCTCTTGGGCGTCAGAATCAGCTCGGCGCCAAACGCTTTCATGGTTTGCGCGCGTTCAATCGACAAGTCCTCAGGCATGATGAGCACCATGCGGTAGCCCTTGATGGCTGCGGCCATCGCGAGCGCAATGCCGGTATTGCCGGAAGTCGCTTCAATCAGGGTGTCGCCAGGTTTGATATCACCGCGTTCTTGGGCGCGTTGAATCATCGACAAAGCGGGGCGGTCTTTCACAGAACCAGCTGGGTTGTTGCCCTCGAGCTTGCCCAAAATCACGTTGCCGCGTTTGGCGTTGTCCGCAGCGCCAATGCGTTGCAAAGCGACCAAAGGCGTCTTACCAATCGCGTCTTCAATCGTGGGATAAATCAGGTGTGAATTCATAGCACGCTACTGTGCCATAAGTCTTACGCCTTCAACCGCGTCTCACACCAGCAAATGTTTTTGAGCTTTAAGAACTGCTTGCGTACGGTTGAAAACTTTCAGTTCGCGAAAAATCTGGTTGATATGAATCTTCACGGTCTGCTCACTGATTGCCAGCCGATCGGCAATGATTTTGTTGGGATGTCCAATCGCGATGAGGTCGAGAACCTCACGCTGCCGCGATGTCAAACGGAACTCTTGGATGGCCTCAGTGGATGCAGCCATCGGATAACTTGGCATATCCATCAGCTCTTTCACTTGATCGCAAATGAACTGACTGACATTATTTTTTGAAATAAAAGCGGATGCGCCAGAACGAATGGCTCTTTTTTTCCATTCGCTTTCATCTAATCCTGAAATAGCAACTACATGCTTCACATGGGCTTGCGTCCTAAATAGCGCAATCGCATCTTCACCGCTAAGCCCATGCAGCAAGATATCAAGCACCACCACCCAGTCGTAATCCGTGCCGCTGTTCAATATCGCGAGACCTTCATTTGTGCCGGCCGCTAGCTCGACAGGAACTTGCCACTTAGCAAACTCAGAACTAAATTTTTCGCCTAATGCATCTCTGTAAACCGGATGGTCATCAACTATCAAAAGTGCTTTTTTGCGCATAAGGATCAATTTTTTCTTTGATGCTAAGCAAGATCTTCTCGATAAACAATAGTCAATCAGTTGTACTAAAAATGAACTAATACGTTGAGTGATGGTGGCAATATAGAGCTAAGGTTCTATGGCCTCTATTTAAATATCTACTCTTTTCAGCATGAAAATTTGAGGAAATTTATTACTAATAACGCACTGTCCCCCTCAATGCTTGCAGCGGACCAGCACCATGCCCGATTCAACACATGTGACTGATTTCGATAATTTTTCATCGATTCAAATTGCGAAACAAAAATCTGCCTACATTGTCAAAACAGCACGATCGGTCACCGTGACCAACATCTTGGCGCCAGTGTTTGCACTCCTGCTTTTTTATGATGATGCAGACCCCATCCATCTCACGATTTGGCTGTCTTACATGGCAGCTGCCACATTTATTCGAACTTGGGTCACAGCGCAGCTTGAATACAAAGAAGAGAAGATTGACAACCCCACACGCGATTTAAACGTCGTCACATTTGGGGTCGCATTAATAGGCTTTGGCTGGGGGCTAGGCTGGATTTTGTTGGTGCCGGACTTAAACACGATGAATCGAATGATTTATCTGTATGTCACAGCAGGCGGCATGTTTAACGCCATGTTTGGCTATTGCGTTCATTGGCCAACTTTCTACAGTTTCATCATTCCAACCATGGTGCCAGCGATTTCAAGCGTGCTTTGGAACAGAGACATGTTTCCATGGCCATTTGCAATTGGAATTTCTATTTTGTTCATCTGCGTGATCAAGATTGCAAAGAATTTTTCCAAAACGTTTGAAGAATCGGTTCGACTGAGATTGCGAAACGAAAAGCTGTATCAAGAACTTTCCATCGAAAGAGATCAATCCATTGCAGCGAATGTCGCCAAGTCAAACTTTGTGGCGTCTGCCAGTCATGATCTTCGCCAACCGATGTACGCAGTCAACATGTATCTGGACTCTCTTGACATTGATGCCATTCCACCTAGCGAGAAAGTGACCATCAGCAAAATTAAGAACAGTGTCGTCACGCTCAACGAGATGTTTGAAGCATTGCTGAACATCAGCAAGCTAGACAGTTTGAGCTTCAAGTCAAGCAGCCAGCTATTTGAGATTGAGCGATTAGCAGAATCGCTCAAGGAAATCGTGAAACCTCATGCGCTGCATAAGCAACTCAAGATTCAATTCGAGGTGAATTCGAAATATGCCACTGGCGATGATGCTTTACTGAGTCAAATGCTGTTGAACTTAATCAACAACGCAATTCACTACACAGATCACGGAGAAGTCATCGTTAAATTTTTCAACCAAGATGACTTCTTGCACATCTCAGTCACTGATACAGGATGTGGCATTTCTATCGACGATCAATCACGCATTTTTCAAGAATTTTTTCGTGTCGATAAAACCAGAGACCACCACGATGGGCTTGGGCTTGGACTGTCCATCGTGAGTCGACTTTGCAAATTGATCGGCGCAGAAATCTCCATCGACTCACAACTTGACCAAGGTACCACCTTCACAATTTCTACGAAATATCCTGTCGCGGAACAGATAGATGTCTTGGATGCGAATATCCATACCACTCAAGCGAAAACAATAACAACCGCATCGATTTTTGGAAAAACAATTGCAGTCATTGAAGACGACCCCATCGTGTTAGAGGCCTACTCGCAAGCTTTGACAACACGAGGAGCCGCAGTCATCAAAATTGCGCTAGAACCCCAGGCATTTGAAGACCAAATGGCAATGCTTGACGCAAGTTCAATCGACTTCATCATCAGTGACTACCGTTTAAAAACCAGCTCTGGTGCTGAAATGATCAGCAATTTGCGGGAAGTCTTTAACGATGAAATACCAGCCATGATTGTCACGGCAGACACATCACCCTCTCATATTCAATACTTCTCCAAACTCAATATTCCAGTTCTGCACAAACCCGTGAGCTTTCAACACGTGATTTCAGTCATTGAATCAAAGCTGTCGACACATACATAAAGGCCCTCGATCACTTGTTAACAGCAGAGCTTGGCACGCCAACTTCAGAGCCTTCACCCCATTTAATTTTCACTGAAGATGGCACGGTCAGTTTTTGCGCAGCGTACCGTGGAGGGGCATCAAGAAACAGCACGGAGGCGGTGCTGATGCTGGCAATCGATAAAACGAGCATGATGACAAAGCTAGGTTTCATAAGTCTTGAAATGTTCACAGGTGTGCAAGGCCCACTATTGATGAAGCACTGACAACAGAGAAGTTCTAGTCCAAATGTTCTATATGAAATCTCTCGTTCTCTCGCTAGCATTTAGCTGTGTTTGAACAGAGCACATAGTCATCCTTAGACTGGAAATCCCCGTGCAGAAATGCATGGGGATTTTTTTTGAAGACGAATTCAGGTATTCATCTCAAGAAAGTTCCATGATTTCGTATTCACGCCGAGATGCTAGTGACGAGAGCTATGTCACTCAATACGAAATTCGATCTAGTGCCAATGCGTTACACAGAAATCATTAAAGAAAAAGCAAAAACAATCTGCGTTTGCTTTACGTGCCAGCCAAAAACGCACGATGAATCACCCTTGTCGTAATAAACGCCTGAGCTCCGGAATAGAAATAGGTGGCATTTCAAAAGCAGGCACCTCAAGCGCTGCGTTGATTTGTTGCTTCAAGAACATGCACGTTTCGTGATTGACTGTGTCACGCTCGTTATCAACAGTCACCATGTGATAACAATCTCCCAGCAAGTGAAGTCTTTTAATTTTGGAAGAGAGCAAAGGCAGCGCTTGTTCAATACTTTTCGGATGTGCTGTTTCGTCATCCGCAGCATGCACAAAAAGTGCTGGTGCATGAATGTCATTCAGATGATCCCAAATGTCATCGGCCAACCTTAGACCTTGTGAGATTTGCTTGTAACTTAAGGCATCAGCCCCAGACTCAGCAATGTGGTCTTGGGTAAGCGCGCGCTTAACTCTAGCTCGCATCTCTTCGTTTTTAATGCCGTACGGCTCTGCCTCTGCAAATCGATATTTTTGCAAAAAGGGGATGTAGGGCGCTAAGCGAAGTAAGAAGCTATAAAAAGGAATGGACCAACCGTTGTAGGCTAAACAAGCAGACAGTAAAACGATGCAAGTAGGTTGCTCAACTGAGGCAAGCATGAGAGAAAGCGTTGCCCCCATAGACAGGCCAACCACCGAAACTGTTTCGCACTTCGCTTTCATAGCCCAGTAATGCTTTTGAGCTTCTTGCAACCAATCTTTCCATGTTTGGGTTTCACTGCCGAACGTGTAGCCTTCGATGTGTGGCACATGAACTGTGAATCCGTTTTGGTGCAAGTGCCGAGCAAGTCCTGCAAGCTCAAGCGAATTTGCACCGAGCCCATGTAACATCAGCACCCCATGCGGGCCAGCGTCAAGACTAAGCTCGTCTACAGAATTAGGAACATTGCTCATGTTGTTTAAGAATTCTCGCTTGTGGGTTCAACACACGCCGTTAGTTGCAGCTCGTGACAGTTTTTTGATTTTATTGGCTGCGTTTATTGTGCGCTATGCCATACAAGATTGGATTGAACCCTATGCCGTTTTTCACTTCTTCATGGTTGCCTGCGTTGTTGTGGCCATTCGGTACGGATATCAACCAGCTTTTGCATGCTTGATCGCCAGTTATTTCTTAGGCAACTACTTTTTTATCGAACCTTTTGGGACATTTGGTGAAGTAACTACATCCGATTTGATTGAAGCATTTAATTTTTTCTTCGTCACAGCTATCGCCATTGGCGTCATTGAAAAGCTGCAAAGAACGATTCATTCGCAAAAGTTACTAATTAAAGTGATGGGGGATCGACAGCGCTCAATGCTATTTCGACAAAACGAACTCATCCAAAAACTTAGATCATCGGGCAACTCACAGTGATCAACGCATCACTGCCTATCAAGCTGTGCTTGTGTACTGCACTGGTACTTGCTAATCAAACTTGGGCTCAATCTGAGCAGCGTTTTGTGGGTGATGCAGGAATGGCTGTTTACAAAACGCCAGCTATCACCCGAACGACTGACAAAGGCAGCCCCGTCGTTTTGCCTTATGTTTATGCGGACTATGGACAACTCTACGCGCGGGTTGATACGTTTGGATACAAACTACTACCTGTAGGTGCGGGCCACTTAGAGTTGACGACACGGCTTAGTTTTGAAGGCTATCAATCGGAAATTGCGGGCATCAACAATCGGGCAAGGCCAAAGCCGCTTGGTGTTGGTACTTTTCAAGAAACGCCATACGGGGCATTTATCTTCTATGCGTTCCGTGATGCGGTTTCAGGCGGGAGCCTCTTAGATGCTTCTTATGCAGCAGAGTTTTCAATTGGTGATCTGCATGCTTATCCACAAATTGGCGTGGAGCGAAGAGATCGCAAGTATGTGAATAGCCTTTACGGCGTGGGTTCAATTGAGGCACAACGCAGTGGCTTAGCAGCCTATGCATCTGGTAATTCCATTTCACCCAACGCTGCGATTGCTTTGGAATATCCCTTCTTGGATAGTTTCAAACTGACCTTTCAAGTTCGTAAACGCTGGCTTGATAAAAGTATCTATGAAAGTCCCCTCGTTAATGTCAAGCAGCAGACGTCTAGCTTCATCGCGATTTCACAAACGTTTCAATAAACTCAACCACGTGCGACTATTACTGATCTTGTTTGCCATTTTGGGGAGCATTGGCAGCTATGCCCAATCATCCCCCGAAGGTCTTTGGATGAGTTTCGACGACGACGGAAAAACGCCCACGGCACTGGTTCGTATTGCGAAATCAAATGGTCAATTGATTGGACGTATAGAAAAGGTACTAGATGCTCAATCGGAAACAACTTGCAGCAAATGCTTGGATGATCGGAAAAATCAATCCATGGTGGGCTTAGAAATTATTCGAGGTGCTAAGCACGACGCCCAAAACGGACAATGGATTCAAGGACGAATTCTTGACCCAGACGATGGCACCGAGTACCGCTTAGTGATAGAGCCACAAAGTGCCGGTCAAGTCTTGGTTATTCGCGGTTACTGGGGTGTATTTTGGCGAACCCAAATTTGGCGCAAGCAAGGGCCGTAACCCTTGACTTAGGTTGTACGACCTAATTAAACAATCTTGCAATGAATGATAGATGCAGAGGAATAAAGCAATCCATCGCCAGCCTTAAGTTTTTGAGTTTCGTGCCGACACTACTTAAGCAGTACCTCTCTAAACGAATCCCTCATGTCTGACTTGAACGTCACCAGCGCCCCTTTGAAATCTATGGAAATCTCCAAGGATGCTGTAGTCACGTCCTCAAAAGATACCTACAAAGAAGCTCAGCCAGTCAAGTCCGAGTCAAAGCAGGATAAGTTAGCAAAGCAATCGGTGCTCACAAAATTGACTGACCTCAACTACTCCATTGACCGCGAAGACAACGCCCTACATCTGAAGGTAAGGAGTGTGGATGGCGAAGTGGTTCGTGAAGTTGTGTTTGACAGGATTGACCCTAGCTTGCTTAACCCGAAGAAGCTCAAGGGCATCTTCGTAGATGGCAACTCCTAAGTGCCAGCTAGGTATGGCCCAATCAAAGCCCACCTCAAGCCCGCCCACCACCATGATCCAAGTTTTTTCACAGCAGACCCGTACGTCTCAAAATCTGTGTCATAATATCGGTCTTCTCTCCCGTGCCCGGGTGGTGAAATTGGTAGACGCAGGGGACTCAAAATCCCCCGCCGCGAGGCGTGCCGGTTCGATTCCGGCCCCGGGCACCATCGGTATCTCATACCGTCCTGACTCGATAGCGCGCCATCAAACTTATGAATGACGACGACTTTTCCGGCATAGTCAGAAGTGGCTCCCAGCACAGTGTTTCGGTTTCTGAACACACAGGCAACGCCAAAACTCCAAAAAACATCGTGGTCTCTCACGAAGAAGAGACCGAAGCTCGCAAGCGTGCGTTTGAAGAAAAAGCGCTAGCCGCTTTAGAGGCAGAAAAAGCATTGGCCGCTGCACTGGCTGAACACACTGAACACGTGGCATCAGACGGTGCCTCTACTGACACGAATATCCAAAAAGCAGCAACCAACAAAAATCCCATCAATCGCCAAGGCATTACTGGCGAGGTTGCCGCCAAACCCAACGTGCAAAACGTCTCCACCGATGCGCTGGAAACCAACAAGCAAAAGCTTGGTGCCGACAAAATTCAAGACAACATACAACCTGTAGGTAACGGCAAAGGCACTGCGGCCAATGTGCAAAACATTGCTGCAGATGTGATGGCGACCAATCAGCAAAGTGTTGACAGCAGCAAGATTGCAACCAATAAGCAAAGCATTGCCGGTGAAAAAAACCCCGAGGCCAATCGCCAAGGTGTTTCCACCGATGTCGTCGCCCCAAATCAACAAAACGTGGGCAGCGGCAATATTGCAGCCAACAAACAAAACATCGCTGGCGAAAAAGCGATTGAAGCCAATCGGCAAGGCATCCCAACTGATGTCATTGCACCCAACGTGCAAAATATTCCTGTCGGCGGCATCGCTGCCAATGTGCAAGACATCAGTGACAAGCCTCTCACCGCCAACAACCAAGCGATTGCACAAGACACACCTGGGCTCAACCGCCAAGACCTTGACAACAACCCTGCTGCCGCGGCCAATTTACAAGCTCTGCCAACAGATGATGTGGCTGCCAATCGCCAATCGCTAGGCCAAGATGGCAACGCCAAAAACCAGCAAGGTATTCCCACAGACGGCATCCGTACGAATGAACAAACGCTGGCCAAGCTAGGCGTTCAAGATAACCAACCAGCGATTGCGAAAGACAGCTTCAGCACCAATCGCCAAGGGCTTGCCCCAGCCCCCAGCATTGCGCCCAACAAACAAACTATTGGCACTGATGCACCCACACTCAACCATCAAGCTGCACCACAAGACGCGCCACCCGGCACGAACCGTCAGGGCGTAGACAACGGCAAAATTGAATCGCATCTCGAGACCCTACCTTCGGGAGAGATTGTTCGCAAAAAAGTGGACTTCGCCACCGAAGCCGCCAACCCCAAAACTGTTGCTAAACCTGTGGCCCAGTCCAGTGCTCGAGCACACGCTCCACTCACCGCAGCTGAGCAACAAGAAGCCAAGCTCAAGCGCGAAAAAATGATGGATGAGTTTCATGGTCGCGTGGCTGGTATCAAACACAATGTGGATGCGCTCAACCACCGTCTGTCTGACTTTGAAGAAAAAGTGCACCGAGAAGATGCCAAGCTGATCAAAGGCAATCCTAAAAATTTCGACATCAACCTCGACTAAAACTCTTGTCACACAGATGCCATGACTTTGGCAACTTCCTGATTACGATCCATGCCTGCCTCAATCGCAGGCTTTTTTGTTTTTGGAGCATTTGTGAGCCATCTTTTTTCTGAATTCACCCTCACCGCGCCACGTGGCCCGCTCACCCTGGCGAATCGCGCCATCGTCGCGCCCATGTGCCAATACTCGGCTGAGAACGGCCAAGCCACGGACTGGCACTTGGCACATTGGGCCAACCTGCTCAACAGCGGCAGTGCGATGTTCATCATCGAGGCCACGGCGGTGGTGCCAGAGGGGCGCATCACGCCGCTGTGCTTAGGCTTATGGGATGACGCCACAGCTGCAGCCTTGCAAGACAAGCTGCATCGCGCACGCAAGCTCGCACCCAACGTGCCGGTGTGTATTCAGCTCGCACACGCAGGGCGCAAGGCTTCGAGTGCTGCACCTTGGCAAGGCGGACAGTTACTGCCCACCGAGCAAGGCGGCTGGCCAACGGTTGGCCCATCCGCCATTCCTCATCTGTCCCAAGAAACTGCGCCGCATGAGCTAGATGCCCAAGGCCTAGAGCGCATCAAACAAGCATTCGCCAAAGCGGCTCAGCGCGCCGAAGCGATGGGCATTGAAGCGATCGAGCTGCATGGCGCACACGGTTATTTGTTGCACCAGTTCTTGTCGCCTATTGCCAACCATCGCACCGATGCCTACGGCGGTCACTTTGACAACCGCACACGCTTTCCCATGGAAGTGTTTGAAGTGGTGCGCGCTGTTTACAAAGGCTCTTTGGGCATGCGCATCTCCGCCTCCGATTGGGCAGAGAATGGCTGGACGCCAGAAGAAACCGCCGACTTCTCGCTGCGCCTGAAACTCGCCGGCGCCGACTTTGTGCACATCTCATCAGGCGGTGTGGCTGCACAACAAAAGATTGCCATCGGCCCCGACTACCAAGTGCCGTTCGCCAAACTGGTGAAGCAAAAAACAGGCATGCCCACCATCACTGTGGGTCTCATCACCGAACCACAACAAGCCGAAGACATCTTGGTGCGTGGCGATGCGGATTTGATTGCCCTCGCCCGCGCCTTCCTCTACAAGCCCCGCTGGGTCTGGGAAGCCGCTGCCGCCTTGCACGGCAAGGTACAAGCCAGCCCACAGTACTGGCGATGCATGCCGCGTGAAGCGCAAGGCATTTTTGAAGCCGTGCAAATGGGCCAGCGCTAAGCACCAACGATAAAACACGAACAGGAGACATCACATGAAACATCTCACTCGCCGAAACCTCAACGCATCAGTGTTGGCAGCCTGTGCTATCACCACTGCTGCTTTCTTAGCGCCACTCTCTGCACACGCGCAAGCAGACGCTTATCCCAGCAAGCCCATCACCTTGGTGGTGCCCAACCCACCGGGTGGCTTGGTGGACACATCGGCACGCTTGGTGAGCGAGCCCTTGTCTCGCGTGACAGGCCAGTCCGTCGTGGTTGACAACAAACCTGGTGGCAGCGGCAACTTGGCCTATTCCAACGTCGCACGCAGTGCCAAAGACGGCTATACCGTGTTGGTGTCGTACTCGGGCTATCACATTGCCAACCCCATCCTGATGGACAAGCTGCCTTGGGAATTGAAAGACCTCACGCCGATTGGCCTCATCACTGTGGCCACCAACGTGATTGCAGTGCACCCCTCGGTGCCAGCCAACAACTTGAAAGAGTTCATCGCATGGGCCAAACAAAACCCAGGCAAGATCAACTACGCCTCGCAAGGCAATGGCTCGGTATCTCACATTGGCACCGAAATCTTCAAACAGCAAACCGGCATTGAAATGACCCACGTGCCCTACAAAGGTTCGGGCCAAGCAATTCAAGACGTGTTGGCTGGTCAAGTGCAAGTGTTCATCACCACGCCACCGTCGGTGATGGGCCATGTGCTGAACGGAAAACTCAAGGCGTTGGCGGTGACCGGCAAAACACGCCACCCACAACTGCCGCAAGTACCCACCGCTGCAGAGGCTGGCTTGAGCGGCTTTGAGTTGGAGTCATGGGTGGCTTTGTATGTGCCAAATGGCACACCCAAAGACGTGGTGCAAAAACTGTCAGCGGATGTCAAGCGCAGCATGGAGCAAGCCGAAACCAAGCAACGCGCCGATGCCGCAGGTGTGGAGGTGCGTTACTTAACGCCCGACAACACCACCAAGCTGCTAGAGCGCGACACCGTCAGCTGGGCCAAGGCCATCAAAGCCGGCAACATCAAGTTCGATTAAACCAACCCGTCTTCCACCTTCGCGTAGCGCAGCTGCAAACGCAGCTCGCGCTTCATGCGCGTGTTCACCATGCGACGTGACTCGCTCATGAAACTCAGCTGCATGGCTGGAAGCTCGGTTTGCGCCTGCAAGCGGCTGATGCGTGGTGGCTTGGCTAAGCCATACAGGCCCGCCGCCATGTCAAAGTAGTCACCCATCCGCATTTGGCTGTCGTCGTTCACGTTGTAAATGCGTTGGGGCTGACCACGCCACAGCGCCAGCTGACAGGCACGCGCCAAATCATCGGCATGGATGTGGTTGGTGAACACATCGTCAGCCTGCGCCATCACAGGCGTGCCGCGCAACAGGCGTTCACGCGGCGTGCCGCCTTCACGATCAGGCGCATAGATGCCGGGGATGCGCAGCACACTCACCCGCACGGCACTGGAGCGCAAACGGCCCACATGGCGCACACGCGCTTCGGCATCCACGCGTCGCTGCGCTCTGGGTGTGATGGGGTTGACCGTGCGGCTCTCACTCACCCACTCACCCGCACAGTCGCCATACACACCGCTAGTCGAGCCATACACCACGCTGCGTGGTGCGCTGCGGCGCATCAACATTTGGGTCAGCGCCAAAGTCCGCGGGTCGGTGCTGCTCTGTAAGGGCGGCGGTGCCAAGTGCAGCACCCGCGTGGCCCAGCCTGCCAAGCGTTGCAGGCTGGCGGGTGCATCCAAATTCCCCACCACAGGCGTCACACCTTGGGCACGCAAAGCCGCCACACGCGCAGGGCTAGAGGTGAGCGCCACCACCCGCACATGGCGCTGCACGCGCACCACGCGTTGGCCCACATCACCGCAACCGATGATGAGCAAACGCTCGCGTTTGAAGCGAGAAGGTAAGGCGCCGAGGGGGGATTGATTGGAAGGCAAAATACACCCTATAAAAGTTCAAGGATACCCAAAGATGAGTTTCAACATCACGGTCCAACCCAGCGGCCGCGCATTCACCGCCACTTCTGAAGAAACCTTGCTGGCCGCCGGCCTGCGCCAAGGCATTGGCCTGCCCTATGGCTGCAAAGACGGCGCTTGCGGCTCCTGCAAATGCAAAAAGATTTCAGGTGAAGTGACCCACGGCACTCACCAAGAAAAGGCCTTGAGTGCGGACGAAGAAGCCAATGGCTTTGTGCTCACCTGCTGCGCCACCGCGCACAGCGATGTGGTGCTGGAGTCGCGCCAAGTGGTGGAAGAAGGTGCCTTCCCCATCAAGAAAATGCCTGTGCGTGTGATCTCGCTTGAAAAAGCCTCGCACGACGTGATGGTGGTCAAGCTGCAATTGCCAGCGACTGACCCCATGAAATTTCATGCTGGCCAGTACGTCGACTTTTTGTTGCGCGACGGCGACCGCCGCAGCTACTCCATGGCCAATGCGCCACACACCCTGGTCGAGGGTGCACCCTCGATTGAGCTGCACATCCGTCACATGCCCGGTGGCAAGTTCACCGACCACGTGTTTGGTGCGATGAAAGAAAAAGAAATTCAACGCATCGAAGGCCCACAAGGCAGCTTCTTCTTGCGTGAGGACTCTGACAAGCCTTTGGTGTTATTGGCTTCAGGCACCGGCTTTGCGCCCATCAAGGCGATTCTTGAGCACATGCAACATAAGGGCATCACACGCCCTGTCAGTCTGTACTGGGGAGGCCGCCGCCCTGCCGACTTGTACATGCACGACTGGGTGCAAGCGCAAGCCGCCACCATGCCAAACCTCACCTACGTGCCCGTCATCTCTGACGCGCAACCCGAGGACAACTGGACTGGCCGCACAGGCTTTGTGCACGCAGCTGTGTTGCAAGACCATGCTGACCTCAGTGGTCATCAGGTGTATGCCTGCGGTGCGCCCATCGTGGTGGACTCGGCCCGTGCCGCCTACACGCAAGCGGGTTTGCCGACGGATGAGTTCTACGCCGATTCATTCACCTCAGCGGCTGACAAAGCCTAAACACGAGAAAACCATGCAAAGCCCTCACATCTCTCCACGCCGCCAACTGCTTCGCCTTCTGCCTGCTTTGATGAGTCTGGGGGCGGGACTTTGCATGCACAGCGCACACGCCCAAAGCTTCCCTAGCAAACCCATTCGTTGGGTGGTCGTGGCGCCTGCGGGCTCATCGCTCGATGTCATTGCACGCGCCATGCAAGACAAACTCAAAGACAACTTGGGCCAAACCGTTGTCATTGAAAACAAGCCACAAGCCGGTGGGACCTTGGGCACCAACGAAGTGGCCAAGTCAGCGCCCGACGGCTACACGTGGGTCATGTCCTACAACGGTCCTTTGTCGTTTGCGCCTTACCTCTACCCCAAGCTGCCCTATCAGCCGCTGAAAGATTTGCAAGCTGTGATGATCACCACATCACAGCCCAACGTGATTGCAGTCAACGCTCAACTGCCTGTGAACACGATGCGCGAAGCCATCACGCTGATGAAAACATCGCCTGGCAAATACAACTTTGCCTCGGTGGGCAACGGCAGCTCGTCGCACTTGACGATGGAATACATCAAGGCCATGACCAACACCTACACGGTGCACATCCCCTTCAACGGCAGCCCTCCTGCTGTGATGGCCACCATGTCTGGCGAAACACAGTTCATCGCGTCTGTGCCCACCGTGATTGCGCCCCAAGTCAAGCAAGGTCGCTTGAAGTACTTGGCCGTCACCAGCGCACACCGCTACCCCCTGTTGCCTGATGTGCCCACCGTGGCAGAGAGTGGCGTGCCCGAGCTCAAAGGCTTTGAAGCCTTGGCATGGAACGGCGTGTTGGTGGCCGCAGGCACACCACGCGACGTGGTAGACCGCATCAACAGCGCTTTGAACGCCGCCCTCCACGATGCGGCAGTGAAAGAACGTCTCAAAGCCGCAGGCCTTGAGCCCGTGGGCGGCACACCTGAGCAGTTTGCCAAGTTGATTCACGATGAGTCCGTCAAATGGGCGCCCATCATCAAACGCTCAGGGGCACGCATTGATTAACCCAGCCACCCTGCATCGGTGGATAGCGGCGCTTGCGATTGGCGCTGGCTGCTTTCAAGTGACGCATGCCCAAACACCTTCCAAACCCATTCGTTTGATCGTGCCCTATGCCGCAGGCGGGCCCATTGATGTCACAGCGCGTGCTTTGGCTGAACGCGTCAAAGACAGCTTGGGCACCGTCATCATCGAGAACCGTCCGGGCGCAGGTGGCAACATCGGCGCAGATGCCGTGGCCAAAGCGACACCCGATGGTTCCGTGATTGGCATTGCCGCCACGGCCACGCACGCGGTCAACCCTTGGCTGTACAGCCGCATGCCCTACAACGCGACCACCGACTTCGCCCCCATCACGCAAATGTTGCGTGTGCCCAATGTCTTGGTGATGAATACCGACACGGCGAAACGTTTGCACATTGCCTCTTTGCAAGACTTTTTGCGCTACGCACGCGCTCACCCAGGCAAGCTCAACTACGGCTCTGGCGGCAACGGCAGTGCTGGGCATTTGGCGGGTGAATTATTCAAAACACGTGCGGGTATTTTTGCGGTGCATATCCCATACAACGGGGGCAACCCTGCGCAACTCGCGCTGCTCGCGGGTCAGGTGGATTTCAACTTCGACAACCTCGCCACAGCGGCACCCAACATCAAAAGCGGCAAGCTCTTGGCGCTGGCAGTGACCACGCCGACACGCAGCAGTGCCCTGCCCGAAGTACCCGCCTTGGCAGAAAGCCTCAAAGACTTTTCAGTCGACACATGGTGGGGCTTGGTGGCTCCCGCCGGCACGCCCGCCGCCGTTGTGCAGCGCTTGAACCAAGCCTTCGTGCAAGCCTTGAACGCCCCCGAAACCAAAGTCCGATTTGCAACACTCATGGCAGAACCCGTGCCAAACACGCCTGTCGCGTTTGGTCAATTCATGGCCTCTGAACTCTCCAAATACGAAGCGGTCGTCAAAGCCAGCGGCGCGCGCGTAGACTAAACGCCATGCACCTCATCACCCCACACCCCGACCTCGAAGTCAAAGACATCGAGATGTTTCGCCCCATGCATTGGCTGGCCTTGGCATGGAAAGACATGGAGCGTTGCCCCACAGCGGGCGTCACACACGGCCTCATCTTGGCGTTGGTGTCGGGTGGTTTGTTTTGGTTTGCTCGCCACGATTTTTGGTGGATTGCCGCCATGCTGTCCGTCTGCATGATCATTGCGCCACTGCTGGCCACAGGCTTGTATGACATCAGCCGCCGCATCGAACGTGGCGAAGAAGCCACCTTGGCCGATGCCTTTCGCATTTGGACCTGTGGCGACAAGCGCTTGATTCAATTTGGGTTGTTGTTGGCTTTGTCGAGTGCGGGCTGGCTCGTGTGTTCAGCCGCCTTGATTCAATGGCTGCTGCCTGCCAGCGTGCACACCCCTGCCGACTTTGTGCGCTTGGTGGTGCTGCAACCTCACTTTGGTTTGTTTGAACTGTGGGTGCTCATGGGTGCGCTGTTAGCCGCACCGATGTTTGCCTCAACCTTGGTCACCATTCCGTTGTTGATGGACCACCCCACCCTCACCGTGCAACAAGCCGTGCTCACCAGCTGGCGCGTGGTGGCGATGAACCCATTTGCCATGGCGTGCTGGGCCGGCATTTTGTGCATCTTCACCGCCTTGGGCATTGGCTCCGCGTTTTTAGGTTTGTTGGGCGTGGTGCCCATGTTGGGCCACGCCAGTTGGCACGCTTACCGTGACTTGGTTGTTTACGACCCTACGGCCCACTGAGTTTTTATGACAGAAGAACAATTCGCCCAATTCGGGCTGACATTCGGCGTGGGCGGCTTCATGCTGTACATGCTGTTCATTATTTTTCAGCTCGCGCGTGAATCCAAAGCAGGCAAGTTTGGCACCTTCGTGCTGTTCTTGGTGCTGGCGTTTGGCATGCTGGGCTTTGTGGCCAAACAAGTGTTGATTTGGATGATGGAGGGCTAAGCCCTCTCCCACTCACCTGCGCAGCGTTATTCGCCCAAATACGCTTCGCGCACTTTGGGGTCGTGCAGCATCTGATGCGCATCCCCACTCAGGGTGATCAAACCCGACTCCATCACATAGCCACGGTCTGCAATTTGCAAGGCGCGGCTGGCGTTTTGTTCGACCAGCAAAATCGTCACGCCTTGGGCTGACACGTCTTGAATGACTTCAAAAATTTTGTCCACCATGATGGGTGACAAACCCATCGACGGCTCGTCGAGCAACAACACTTTAGGGCGGCTCATCAGCGCACGACCCATCGCCAACATTTGTTGCTCGCCCCCAGACATGGTGCCGGCCAATTGGTCGCGGCGCTCTTTGAGGCGTGGGAAGGTGGTGAACACACGTTCGATGTCTTCGGCAATCGCGGCATTGTCATCTCGAATGTAAGCACCCATTTGCAGGTTCTCAACGATGGTCATGCGTGTGAACACACCGCGGCCTTCGGGCACCATGGCCAAACCTTGTTGCACCAAGTCCCAAGGACCTTGTCCGTCAATGGTTTTGCCAGCCAGCTGAATGTGACCGCCGCCCAAAGCCAAGAGCCCCGTGATGGCTTTCATGGTGGTAGTTTTGCCTGCGCCGTTCGGGCCGATGAGTGAGACCAACTCGCCCTCACGCACCTCTAGGCTCACGCCCTTGACCGCTTGGATGCCACCGTAGGCGACCTTCACATCATGGACGCTCAGCAGCACCGCTGCGTTGTCGTGTTTCATCTCAATGCCCTCCCGTGCCGAGATAGGCTTCAATCACTTGTGGGTCGCGCTGCACTTCGGCAGGCGTACCTTGGGCAATCACCTTGCCGTAATCAAGCACGGTCACGCGGTCGCACAAGCCCATGACCAACTTCACATCATGTTCAATCAACAACACGGTGCGGTGGTCGCGGCGGATTTTGTCAATCAACTCACGCAGCTGCACTTTCTCAGTGGCGTTCATACCCGCGGCAGGTTCGTCCAGCGCAATGAGTTGCGGGTCGGTGGCCAAGGCGCGCGCAATTTCTAAGCGACGCTGGTCGCCATAGCTCAGCGTGCGCGCTTTGTAGTCGGCCAAGTTGGCAATGCCCACGTAGTCCAGCAGTTCACGCGCGCGTTGCTCAATCCCCAACTCTTCGGTTTTGAATTTGCTCGTTCTGAAAATAGCGCCGAGCAAGCCAGAACCCGTGCGCACATGGCGGCCAACCATCACGTTTTCCAACGCGGTCATTTCGGCGAACAAACGGATATTTTGAAACGTGCGTGCAATGCCCGCTTGCGCGACCAAGTGCACCTCGGTCGGTTCATACGGTTTGCCTGCCAACTCAAAGCTGCCGCTGTCTGGCGTGTAAAGCCCTGTGATGACGTTGAAGAAGGTGGTCTTGCCAGCGCCGTTGGGGCCAATCAGGCCATAGACCTGACCGCGTTCAATTTGCATGTGCACATCAGTGAGGGCCTGCAAACCGCCGAAGCGTTTGGAAATGTCAGAAACATTCAACACGAGGTCGCTCATCGCGCACCTCCTTGTGGGTTGAGGTTCTTGCCATGTTCAGGCGTAGGCCACAAACCGCGTGGTCGCCACAGCATGATGGTGATCATGGCCAAGGCAATCAGCAGCTGACGCAAGATGGCCGCATCCAAGCGACCATCGGTCATGGCTTGCAAGGGGCTAGCCACATAGCGCAACACCTCAGGTAAGCCTGCCAACAACAGTGCACCCAAGATGACACCAGGCAAATGCCCCAAGCCGCCCAACACCACCATGGCCACGATCATCACTGACTCCATCAGGCTGAAGGACTCAGGCGACACAAAGCCTTGAAAGGCCGCAAACATCGCGCCCGAAATACCGCCGAAGGTAGCGCCCATGCCAAAGGCCATGAGCTTCAAGTTGCGCGTGTTCAAGCCCATGGCTTTGGCTGCAATTTCATCTTCGCGAATCGCCATCCAAGCGCGGCCAATGCGCGAATACTCCAAGCGGTGACAGACCACCACACTCACCACCACCAGCGTGAGGAACAGGTAGTAATACAGCGTGACCGACGACAACTCGATGAAGCCCAAATCCAAACGCTTGGACAGCGGGTAGCCAAACACGCTCACCGCATCAATCTGCCCCAAGCCCTTGGGGCCGTTGGTGATGTTGACGGGGTGGTCGAGGTTGTTCAAAAACACGCGGATGATTTCGCCAAAACCTAAAGTGACGATGGCCAAGTAGTCGCCACGCAGCTTCAAGGTCGGTGCGCCCAACAGCACACCAAACAAACCTGCCAAGCCTGCGGCAAGAGGCAACACCAGCCACAGGCTCAGGTGCAAGCCATCGGGAAACATCACTGCAATCCACGGAAACACATCGGTCAAATGCGGCGAAGCCAGCAAGCCAAACAAATACGCGCCCACGGCAAAGAAAGCCACATAGCCCAAATCGAGCAAGCCTGCGTAACCCACCACGATGTTCAAGCCCAGCGCCAGCAACACGTACAGCAGCGACATATCCGCAATACGCACCCAAGCGTTGCCAAAGCTTTGCAACACCAGCGGCAACACCAGCAACACAGCGGCCATGAGCCAACGGTTAGAAAAGAGTTTGTGTGTCATGGTGATCAAGCCCTGTCTGCCACGCGCTCACCCAACAAGCCTGAAGGGCGCAACGTGAGGGTGATGATCAACACAATGAACGCCAAGATGTCGGTGTAGTGGCTACCCAGCACACCACCCGTGAACTCGCCCAAGTAGCCTGAGCCAATTGACTCAATCAGGCCCAACAGCAAGCCACCCACCACCGCACCACCCAAGTTGCCAATGCCGCCAAACACCGCTGCGGTGAAGGCTTTGAGGCCAGGCAAGAAACCCATCGCATGGTGCGCGGTGCCGTAGTTCATGGCCCACATCACACCGGCAATGGTGGCCAACACCGCGCCGATGATGAAGGTGGCAGAAATCACCACATCTGGCTTGACGCCCATGAGACTGGCCACGCGTGGGTTCTCAGCCGTCGCACGCATGGCGCGACCGAGCTTCGTGCGATTGACTAACCACGACAACACGGCCAAGGCCACGGCAGTGAGGCCCAAGATCATCAACTGCGTGGGCGTGATCACGGCTTCGCCAATTTCAAACGGCGTGGTGGGCAAGAGCGTGGGGAACGGTTTGTAGTTGGGCTTCCACACAATCATGGCCAGCGTTTGCAACAAGATGGACATGCCAATGGCGGTGATGAGTGGGGCCAGCTTGGGCGCGTTGCGCAGGGGGCGGTACGCAATTTTTTCAATCGCGTAGTTCAAGGCAGCAGCAGCGATAGACGCCACCACCATGGAGATGAGCAACAACACCCAGCCCGGCGTGTTGGGCATGAGGGGCTGCAAAAGACCGATGACCGACCAGCTGCACAAAGCACCCACCATCAACACCTCGCCATGCGCGAAGTTGATGAGGTTGATGATGCCGTAGACCATGGTGTAACCCAAAGCCACCAGTGCGTACATGCTGCCGAGCACCAAGCCGTTGATGACTTGTTGAAGCAAGACGTCCATTTGTTATTTACCTGCTTGTTTGTTTTTGTCGCGCAAGTGGCGCAACTTGTCGGCGATTTTGATCTCTAAACCGCGCTCGACAGGGCGGTAGAAGCCCGTATTCTCTAAACCTTGTGGCATGTAGTTTTCGCCAGCGGCAAAGCCGTCTTCTTCGTCGTGGGCATAGCGGTAGCCCTTGCCCCAATCCATGTCTTTCATCATCTTCGTTGGCGCGTTGCGCAAGTGCATGGGCACTGGGCGCGTGCCATCTTTTTTGATGAGGGCTTTGGCTTCGTTGTAGGCCTTATACACAGCGTTCGATTTAGGCGCCACCGCCAAATACACCACGCACTCGGCCAAGGCCAACTCGCCTTCGGGCGAACCCAAACGTTCGTACACCTCGGCCGCATCCAGCGCCAAGCGCAAGGCGCGTGGGTCAGCCAAACCAATGTCTTCGGCGGCCATGCGAATCAAACGACGCGCCATGTATTTGGGTTCGGCCCCGCCATCGAGCATGCGCACCAACCAATACAAAGCCGCATCGGGATCGGACCCACGCACCGATTTGTGCAAGGCACTGATGGTGTCGTAAAACTGCTCGCCACCTTTGTCGTAACGACGCATGCGCTCGCCCAACACGCGCAGCAACCATGCATCGTTGATTTCTTTTAACTTCTCGCGGTTGGCGGCGACCGATAAGGTCTCAAGCGTGTTGAGCAATCGACGTGCATCGCCATCGGCATAGGCAATCAGTCGCTCTAGTGCGGCATCGTCTAACGCAGGTACTGCACCAATGGCTTGCGCTTTGGCAATGATTTGCGTGAGGTCTTCTACGCTGAGTGACTGCAGCACATACACCGCAGCACGGGATAGCAAAGCCGAGTTCACCTCGAACGACGGGTTCTCGGTGGTCGCGCCGATGAAGGTGAACAAGCCTGATTCGACATGCGGCAAGAACGCGTCTTGCTGACTCTTGTTGAAGCGGTGCACCTCATCCACAAACATGATGGTGCGCTTGGGGTCGAGTGAATCACGTGCGGCAATGGCCAGCTCCACCGCTTCACGAATTTCTTTCACACCGCCCAGCACAGCGCTGATGGACAAAAACTGCGCATCAAAGGCATCGGCCATCAAACGGGCGATGGTGGTTTTGCCCACGCCGGGCGGGCCCCACAAAATGCAGCTGTGCGGTTGGCCCGATTCAAACGCCACCCGCAGCGCCATGCCCTCACCCAGCAAATGTTGCTGGCCAATGACCTCACCCAGCGTGCGGGGACGCAAGCGCTCGGCGAGTGGAATGTGGGTGGAGGACACGCTTAAAAAGGCTTTGATTTGTACAGGCTGTGAGTGTAGCGAAGGGCTTAGTCCCCCTTTCCTCTCATAAACTCAAACTCATTAGGAGAAGCTCCATGCCCCTGAGTACAGCAGACAAAGAATTCGAAAAGCAAGCCCAAGCACTTGGTTTTGATTTCAACGGAGAAATCAAAATCGGTGGTCACTACGCACCTGTGATTCAGCACGGGAATGAGGTTTACGTGAGTGGACAAATTCCTCGCGTGGGCGACCAAGTCGTCGTCACTGGCGCTGCAGGTCAAGACGTCACCTTAGAGCAAGCACAACTCGCCGCCAAAATTTGTGCCATCCGAGCACTGGCACTGTTACGAAATCAACTTGGAAGTCTTTCGAAAATTAAGCAAGTTCTACGCATCACGGTGTATGTGCACTCAGCTCACGACTTCACACAACAGAGTGAGGTCGCCGATGGGGCTTCTGATATCTTGTTCCGGGTACTAAAAGAAGCGGGTCGACACACACGAACATCCGTTGGCGTTGCTCAATTACCCAAGGGTGCGACCGTCGAGCTTGATTTGATTGCGGCAATTTAAATGAATAACATTCAGTACCAAGTCAATACGCCATTAAACACAGACGATGTGATTCGCGTGTTCAACGCTTCCGGCATCATGCGCCCGACTCATGACCCAGCGCGTATTGAAACCATGTTTGCCAACGCCAACCTCATCATCAGTGCATGGCATGAAGGGGGTTTGGTGGGCATTGCACGAGGCCTCACAGACCACCGCTACTGTTGTTACTTATCGGATTTGGCTGTGGACAAAGCCTACCAACGACGAGGCATCGGTGATGCTCTGTTGATGCAAGTTCGCCAAGCACTGGGCCCCGAAGTTTCTTTGATTCTGCTATCTGCGCCTACAGCTATGGGCTATTACCCCAAAGTGGGATTCACCGCCGCAGATAACGCCTTCATCATCAAACGCGAACAGTAATCAGCGCAATAAACCTGCCGCGTGAAACACCTCACGCCACGCCTCCAACTTGCGTGCCAACGTCCAACTCGCATTCGCGGGACTGGTGGACGGCAAACGATGCACGGGCAAGCCCAAAGCGCGGGTGAACTTGGCGTGTTTGAAGCTCTCACCGCCGTTGTGTGCAATCGCCACGAGTAAGGGGCAACGTGTGCGCAGGCTTTGCAAGTCGTTGGGCTGTGCGTTTTGAATGTTGGCATCTAGGCTGCCCTCACGCTCACAGGCCGCATACACATCCCACAGCCCCACACCTTGGCTGAGCAACCACTGCGCACGTTCGCCATAGGGCATGGCCAGCACGTCTGCAGCATTGGGCGACAACAAGGTGCCCATGATTTTCCAAAACTGATTTTGCGGGTGGCCGTAATACTGCTGTGCGCGCAGCGATGCCACCCCCGGAAAACTGCCCAACACCACCAAGCGTGTATTGGCAGCCAGCAAAGGCGGCAAGCCTTGCAAAACGGGCAACACAGCCTGTGTCATGCCTGCGCTCAAGGACGAATGACGCTCACGCCTTTGGGCACCGCAAAGTTGAACTGCGCTGCACCTAAGTTGGCGGGGTTTACCTCGAAGCGCTCAAAGCTGAGCACCGAGCGCTGGCCCATGGCGTCAAAAATTTCGAGCTTGGCGAGGATCACTTGCGCACCATCTGCCCGTAAACCCATGCGCACCGATTGGATGGTGCTCTCGCGGTTTTTGGGTGTGGCTTGCACCCACTGCAAACCATCGGCATCGGCTTGCGCGTCTAAGCTGAACTCTTTTTGCAAGCTGCTCAAGTCCACCGCCGTGGCCACCAACGCAGCAGGCGTACTGCCTAAGGCTTGCGCTTGTTTGCGTGCGGTCACTTGCTCTAGATCCGCGTCGTACAACCACAAGGTTTGACCATCGGCCACGATGACTTGCGGGAAAGGTTTGATGTAGTCAAAACGAAACCGTGTGGGGCGCACAAACGAAAACTGGCCAGTGGATGTTTTGCTGCGCACCGTGGTCTGCCCTGCTTTTGCAGGAGGTGTGACCACTTGCGTGAAATCGGCGCGGCCACTTTTGGTGGATTTCAAAAATGTTTCCAGTGTGTCGAGGCTGCTGGCAGACGCAACACTTGCGCTCAACGCTGCGATGGCCAAGCCAGCGCCAACTCGGCGCATGGCGCGATTCACAAAAGCTGAAACATTACTCAAACTCTGCTCAGTGTTTTCATTCATCACGCTTAGGCACCAAAATTTCGCGCTGCCCATTGCTGCTCATGGCGCTGACCATGCCAGCCTTCTCCATGTCTTCTACCAAGCGTGCGGCACGGTTGTAGCCAATCTTCAAGTGGCGTTGCACCAACGAGATACTGGCCTTGCGGTTTTTCAAGACCACCTCCACAGCTTGGTCGTACATCGGGTCTTTTTCAGCCGGCACATCACCAAACAAATCGGGGCCTGAGGCATTGCCGTCACCATCGACCGTGCCGCCTTCGAGCACGCCTTCGATGTAGTCGGGCTCGCCTTGGCTCTTCAAGTAGTTCACCACGCGGTGCACTTCTTCGTCACTCACAAACGCACCGTGCACACGCACAGGGAAGCCTGTGCCACTGGCCATGTAGAGCATGTCGCCCATACCCAGTAGCGCTTCAGCGCCCATTTGGTCAAGGATGGTGCGACTGTCAATTTTGGAGCCCACCGAGAACGCAATACGCGTAGGAATGTTCGCTTTGATGAGACCTGTGATGACGTCCACACTCGGACGCTGCGTGGCCAAAATCAAATGGATGCCTGCGGCACGCGCCTTCTGGGCCAAACGTGCAATGAGCTCTTCAATCTTCTTGCCCACCACCATCATCAAGTCAGCCAACTCGTCAATCACCACCACGATGTGTGGCAGGCGTTGCAGTGGCTCAGGCTGTTCGGGCGTCAAGCTGAAAGGGTTGTAGATGAACTCTTCACGCGAAGCTGCTTCGTCAATCTTGGCGTTGTAACCCGCGAGGTTACGCACGCCCAATTTGCTCATAAGCTTGTAGCGTTTTTCCATTTCGCCCACACACCAGTTCAGGCCGTGTGCGGCTTGGCGCATGTCGGTGACCACGGGGGCTAGCAAGTGCGGAATGCCTTCGTAGACCGACATCTCCAACATCTTGGGGTCAATCATCAGCAAGCGCACATCGCGGGCTTCGGCCTTGTAGAGCAAGGACAAAATCATGGCGTTGATACCCACCGATTTACCTGAACCCGTGGTACCCGCCACCAAGACGTGAGGCATCTTGGCCAAGTCGGCCACGATGGGATTGCCCACAATGTCTTTGCCCAAGCCCATGGTCAACATCGACTTGGATTCGTTGTACACATCTGAGCCCAAAATTTCGCTCAAACGAATGGACTGACGTTTGGCGTTGGGTAACTCCAGCGCCATGTAGTTTTTGCCGGGGATGGTTTCCACCACGCGGATAGACACCAGCGACAGTGAACGCGCCAAGTCTTTGGCGAGGTTCAACACTTGTGAACCTTTCACGCCGGTGGCAGGTTCAATTTCGTAGCGAGTGATCACAGGGCCAGGGGACGCTGCCACCACACGCACTTCGACGCCGAAGTCTTTGAGTTTTTTCTCAATCATGCGGCTGGTCATTTCCAGCGTTTCAGGGGCCACGGTGTCTTGGCGAATCAGCGGGTCGTCCAACAAGTCGACTTGCGGCAAGCGTGAATCGGTAGCCGCATCGGTGAACAAGGTTTTTTGGCGTTCTTTGGCCACACGTGCACTCTTGGGCACTTCAATCACTTCGGGCTCAATGTGCACGGTGATGGGCGGATGCTCTTTGATCTCCACACGCTCTTCCAACACCACTTCTTCACGCTCACGGGCAGCGACCAAACCGTAGGCCACGTCTTCTTCACGTTCGCGGCGCTCGCGCCACGACTCATACATGCCATCAATCCACGCGCCCAAGTTTTCAGCCGTTTGCCCCCATGAGAAGCGAAACACCCATGAAGCACCAACTACACCAAACACAATAAAGATCAAGCCCGAGCCATTGAAGCCCAACCAATTCAAGCTGGGTGGTCCGACCAAGTAGCCCAATACGCCGCCACTGCTGTGACCGGGCAGGCGGTCTTCAAAGCGGTACATGCGCGTCCACTCCAGACCGGTGCTGGAAATCAGCAGCAAGGCCAAACCCGCCCAAAACGCAAAGCGGGTGTAGCGCCAGCCGGTGTGCTCGGCTTGTGGTTCGCTTTCATCACGCAAACGGTTGGCCAAAGTGGCCAACCAAGCCACCAAGGCAGCGGCGTAGCACCACCACACCGAGTAGCCCAGCAAAAAGAAGCTCAGATCACCAAACAAAGCACCCAAGCGCCCACCAAAATTGCGCACCGCGTTACCTGCCCCAGAGGTGGTCCACGCAGGATCAAGTGGTGAATGGGTCAGCAGCGCCAGCAACCAAAAGGTCATGAACACAAAGCCGGCCGTCAGCGCAATCTCTTGCGCGAAGCGGCGAAAACCTGTGGGCTTGTGGTCCGCGTCGGCAGCAGAGGCGCGCGGGTCATTCTTTAATGTATTGAGCGAGTAAGTCATGTCTAGAGGCAGAGCTTACCCGAGCGGCAACCACACGCCGTCAGGGGTAAAGGGAGGTTCTTACAATCTTGCCTTTATTGTCTCTTTGATTGCGTTCTTCAGATGTCTACCCAACAACACGCCCAAGTTTTGATTCTCGGCTCCGGCCCTGCTGGCTACACCGCCGCCGTTTACGCCGCTCGTGCCAATTTGAAGCCCTTGTTGATCACCGGCATGGCCCAAGGCGGCCAATTGATGACCACCACCGAAGTCGACAATTGGCCCGCCGATGTGCATGGCGTGCAAGGCCCAGAGCTGATGCAACGCTTTCAGCAACATGCTGAACGCTTCAACACCCAAATCGTGTTTGACCACATCAACAAGGTCGATTTCTCCAAGCGCCCTTTCACCTTGACTGGTGACAGCGGCACCTATACCTGCGACACGCTCATCATCTGCACGGGCGCATCGGCCAAGTACTTGGGTCTGCCTTCTGAAGAGGCCTTCATGGGCCGCGGCGTGTCGGGCTGCGCCACCTGTGACGGTTTCTTCTACCGCGATCAAGTGGTGAGCGTGGTCGGCGGCGGCAACACCGCTGTGGAAGAGGCCCTGTACCTCTCCAATATTGCTTCTAAAGTTCACTTGGTACACCGCCGTGACACTTTCAAGGCCGAGGCCATCATGATCGACAAGCTCATGGAAAAGGTCGCCGCAGGCAAGATCGTGCTCGAAACCAACAGCACTTTGGACGAAGTGCTGGGCGATGCCTCAGGCGTCACCGGCATCCGTCTGAAAAGCACCGCCGACGGCAGCACACGTGACATTGCCACCCAAGGCTGCTTCATCGCCATCGGTCACTCCCCCAACACCGGCATTTTTGAAGGTCAATTGGCCATGAAAAACGGCTATTTGCTGACCAAGAGCGGCTCAGAGGGCTTTGCCACCATGACCAGCGTGCCCGGCGTCTTTGCCGCGGGTGACGTGCAAGACAACATCTACCGCCAAGCCATCACCAGCGCTGGCACGGGCTGTATGGCTGCTTTGGACGCTCAACGCTTTTTGGAACAAGGCGCACACTAAAAAGCGCTACAATCTCAGGCTTTGCTGAATTCAGCGAAGAAGATGGGTTACCGCCACCCTTTTTGGCGAGGTGAGGCGCTCGTGGGAACGACCGCCGTTGATATGGAGTGTCCACATGGCACGCGTATGTGAAGTAACGGGCAAAGGCCCAATGTCTGGGAACAACGTTTCCCACGCGAACAACAAAACAAAACGCCGTTTTTTGCCTAACCTGCAATACCGCCGTTTCTGGGTAGAGACTGAAAACCGTTGGGTTCGCTTGCGCGTCTCTAGCGCAGCTCTGCGTTTGATCGACAAAAACGGCATCGACGCCGTGTTGGCTGACTTGCGCGCGCGCGGTCAAGCTTAATTCCAGTTACTGAAAGGACACGATCATGGCATCCAAAGGCGGACGCGAAAAAATCAAGCTGGAATCGACAGCCGGCACAGGTCACTTCTACACGACCAGCAAAAACAAGAAAACAATGCCCGAGAAAATGTTGATCATGAAATTTGATCCCAAAGCTCGCAAGCACGTTGAATACAAGGAAACCAAACTGAAGTAATTCAGATTGGCCCAATAAAAAACCCGCCTAGGCGGGTTTTTTATTGTCTGTGCGTTGTGTGTTTACACGCGTGCGGCACGCATTTGCATGGAGAACTCTTGCAAGGCAGCAATGCCACTGGCCTCAGCGCGTTTGCACCAAGCTTGCAGGTCCAGTGCCAATTGCGCACGGTTGTGGTTGGTATTGAGCCACAGTTGACGCAGCTCTTCACGCATTTTCACCATGGTGTCCACCGCTGGTAAAACAGCGCGGGCCTGAGCCAGTTGTTCAACAACGGTCGCAGGCACTTTTTCAGCATCGCGGTGCATCCAGCGCTTGGCAGCAGCTAACACCGAGTCAGCAGGCAAGGTTGACATGCTGGACAGCTCTTGGTTCATGGCTACACGCAACTGACGTGCGTAATTGGCCATGACTTCGTAGCGGTTGGCAATGACAGCCTCCAAGGTCTTTTCATCGGCCACAGGCTTTATGTCACCAAACGCCAACTTAGGCACTGTCTTTTTGACGGTGGCCAAACCACAGGTTTCCAAAATGCGGATGTAGAGCCAGCCCAAGTCGAACTCGTAAGGCTTGACCGACAACTTGGCCGATGTGGGGTAGGTGTGGTGGTTGTTGTGCAACTCTTCGCCACCAATGAGGATGCCCCAAGGCGAAATATTGGTGCTGGCGTCAGGCGCCTCAAAGTTGCGATAGCCCCAGTAGTGCGCTGCACCGTTGATGATGCCGGCCGCTGTGACGGGAATCCACATCATCTGCACAGCCCACACGGTCAGGCCCAAAGCACCGAACAAAGCCAAGTTGATGATGAGCATCAAGACCACGCCCCACACGGAATGAGGGGTGTAGAGGTTGCGCTCAATCCAGTCATTGGGCGTGCCGTGGCCGAAGCGCTCGAGGGTTTCGAGGTTTTCAGCTTCTTTGCGGTACAGCTCAGCGCCCGTGAACAACACGGTTTTGATGCCGTGCACGTGGGGGCTGTGTGGGTCTTCCGCTTGCTCGCATTTGGCGTGGTGCTTGCGGTGAATGGAAGTCCACTCTTTGGTCACTTGGGCCGTGGTGAGCCACAACCAGAAACGAAAGAAATGCGACACCACAGGATGCAAGTCCAAAGCGCGGTGAGCGGAATGGCGGTGCAAATAAATGGTCACGCTGGCGATGGTGATGTGTGTAAGCACCATCGTGACAATGAACACTTGCCAACCAGAAAAATGCAGCAAACCATAGCTCAGCCAGTTCAACGTGGCATCAAGCCAAGCCCAATTGGGTAACAACATGTAATGTCTTTCAACGCGTGGAAATTAACCGTCAATTTTAAAGTTTCGAGCCTTATTTGGCTACCCAAACCGCGGCAAAGAAGCCGTCTGTGGCGTGTAGATGGGGCCAAAGACGCAAATACAAGCCGTCAGTTGTACAAAGTGAGGCCGCATTGGCTACTTTCAACTCAGTCAAGGTGTCGGCTGCTGACAACGGCACAAAGTTGGGGTGGGCTGCACTGAAGGCCTGGGCGATCGCCTCGTTTTCTTCGGGCAAAACGCTGCAAGTGGCGTACACCAAGCGCCCACCTGACTTCACCAAACGCGCAGCGCTGGCCAAGATGGAGGTTTGTTTTTCGGTCAGCTCTTGCACGGCCTTGGGCGACTGACGCCACTTGAGGTCAGGGTTGCGGCGCAAGGTACCTAAGCCCGAACAAGGTGCATCGACCAACACGCGGTCAATCTTGCCGCTCAGGCGCTTCACGCGCTCGTCGCGCTCGTGCGCAATGGCAGAGGGGTGCACGTTGGACAACTTGCTGCGTGCCAAACGTGGCTTGAGCGATTCCAAGCGATGGCCCGAGGTGTCAAACGCATACAAGCGGCCCGTGCTGCGCATGGACGCACCAATGGCCAGCGTTTTGCCGCCAGCGCCTGCGCAAAAGTCCACCACCATCTCGCCGCGCTTGGCGTCGAGCAACAAGGCCAGCAACTGCGAGCCTTCGTCTTGCACTTCAATCGCGCCACGCGCGAACGCATCGAGTTGGCTCAACGCAGGCTTGCCTTCAATGCGCAAACCCCAAGGCGAGAACGGTGTGTCCACCGCCTTGATGCCCGCGAGCTTCAATTCGTGCTGCACATCAGCGCGTTTGTCAGTGAAGGTGTTCACGCGCAAGTCCAGCGGTGCGCCGCCATTGAGGCGTTCGACCAAAGGCCAAAAGCCTTCGCCCACTTGGGCTTTGAGCGGCTCCACCAACCACTCGGGCATGTTGTGGCGGTGACGCTCCATCAGGTCAGCAGGGTTCACCGCTTCGCAGGCTTCGAGCCAAGCGGCTTCTTGTTTGTTGAGCGCACCCATCAAAAAGTCGAGCGGGTTGTTGCTGGCGTGCTTGGCGCTCTTGGGCGCAGCCTTGGCGGGAGAGTGCTCTTTCAGGTGTTGAGCAAAGCCGAGGATGGCCAAGCGACGCTCTTTGGGGCCAGAGCCCGAGGGGGCAAAGTGGTCGTAGCGCAGTTTGTTACGCAACACGTTGTAGACGGTTTCGGCCAAGGCTGCACGCTCGCGCGGGCCGAAGGCATAGGTTTTGCGATAGTCACGGAAAAACTTAGACACCACTGAATCAGCAGGGTGGTCAAACTTCAAAGTGAGGCGGACAAGCTCAGTACAAGCTTCAAGGAGGGCTTTTGGATGCATAGGGTGTATTGTCCCATCCTATGAACGACCAAGACCTCCCCCCATTGCAAGAAACCCCCATCGGCCTCTACCGCCACTACAAAGGCGGCCAATATGAGGTGATTGGCACAGCCCGCCACAGCGAAACGCTAGAACCCATGACCGTCTACCGTGCACTCTACGGCGCGCACGGCCTGTGGGTGCGCCCTGCGGCGATGTTCAGCGAACAGGTGCTGATTGACGGCGTGATGCAGTCGCGCTTTGTCAAAGTGCCAAACCCTTAAAAGCTGCGGCACGTGTATGCACCCGCCCTGCTCGCCCCGCCGATAATTCGACGCAATGAAAAACATCGTCATCTTGATTTCTGGCGGCGGCTCCAACATGGCCGCCATCGTGCGCACCGCGCAAGCCCAAAACTGGGCCAAACAATTCAACGCGCAGGTGAGCGCTGTCATCAGCAACAAAGCCGATGCCAAGGGCTTGATTTTTGCCAAAGAACAAGGCATTGCCACCGCCGTGGTAGACCACAAAGCCTTCGCCGACCAGCCTCAACCCCGCGAAGCCTTTGACGCCGCCTTGATGACCGAGATCGACAAACACCAGCCCCACCTCGTGGTGCTGGCTGGCTTCATGCGCATCCTCACACCAGGCTTTGTGGCGCACTACGAAGGCCGACTGCTCAACATCCACCCCTCGCTACTGCCCGCCTTCCCTGGCCTGCACACGCATGAGCGCGCCATCGAAGCCGGCTGCAAATTTGCCGGAGCCACCGTGCACCGCGTCACAGCTGAGCTAGACCACGGCCCCATCCTCGCCCAAGCCGTGGTGCCCGTACTGCCTGACGACACCGCAGACACACTCGCCGCGCGGGTGTTGACGCAGGAGCATTTGATTTATCCGAAGGCGGTGGCGGAGTTGTTAGCCCATTAACAAAGGCCGAGTGAAGAAACTCGCAGCTGAGAGGGGTATGGCCAGCTGACGATTTCTGGTACTCCAGCATGAGGAGGCTGGCCATGCACCTCTCGGCGGAGCAACAGCACACTCACTGCAGCGGACGCAACAAATCAAGCCAAGAGCCGAGAACTCTTAGGCACATGCGCCATCAAAAACTCCATCTGGTCCGCCAAGATACGGCGGTTACGCAAGATGAAGTCCTCCCACAGACTAGGCTCATAAGGCGTGTAAAGCAGCGGCATACGCGCTTGCTCAGGCGTGCGGTTGCCTTTGCGGTGGTTGCACGATTTACACGCCGTCACCACATTCATCCACGTGTTCGGGCCACGTTGGCCCACGGGGCGAATGTGCTCGCGGGTCAGTTCTGATTCGTGGAAGTGGTCGCCGCAGTACGCGCAGATATTGCGGTCACGGCTGAAGAGCTTGTCGTTGGTCAAGCCTGATTTCAAATCAAACGGGTTGATGTTGGGCACGCCCTTGGTGCCGATGATGCTGTTGACCACAATGATGGACTGCTGCCCTGTGATGGCATTGGTGCCGCCATGAAACACCGCGACTTCGCCGCCGGATTCCCAGCGTACCTCGTCGGCCGCGTAGTGAATGACCGCTTGTTCCAGCGATATCCACGACTGCGGAAGCCCTTGGGCAGACAGTTTCAAGACCTTCACACCTCACCTCCATTCGCTTGTTCAACGACCGTTCGGGAATGCACATCTATCGCAGACAATATACCTTTATTGAGTGACAGTTTTATGCCTGTCTCCTTTCACCCATTTATGCAAATTTTTCGAGGCTTTCATCACCCGCAATTGGCCAAGGCTTGCGCCCTGACCATTGGCAACTTTGACGGCGTGCACCGTGGCCACCAAGCCATGCTGGCCCTGTTGAAGAACGAGGCACGCCACCGTGGTGTGCCCAGTTGCGTGATGACGTTTGAGCCGCACCCGCGCGACTTCTTTGCCGAGCAACACCAACAACCCGACCTCGCCCCAGCCCGCATCGCCACGCTACGCGACAAGCTCAATGAGTTGGCCGCTTGCGGTGTGGACCAATGCGTGGTGCTGCCGTTCAACCAAGCCTTTGCCTCACAACAACCGCAGGCCTTCATCGAAGACGTGTTGATCAAAGGCCTGGGCGTGAAATACGTGCTGGTAGGTGACGACTTCCGTTTTGGGGCCAAACGCGCGGGTGACTACACCATGCTGGACGCCGCAGGCACAGCCCACGGTTTTGACGTGGCTCGCATGAACAGCTACGAGGTGAAGAACCTGCGCGTCTCCAGCTCCGCTGTGCGCGAGGCCATGGGCCGTGGCGCGATGCAAGAGGTGGCGCAGTTGCTGGGTCGCCCCTATGCCATTTCAGGCCATGTGGTGCATGGCCGCAAGTTGGGCCGCGAGCTGAACTGCCGCACGCTCAATCTGCGCTTCAGCCACTGGAAGCCCGCCGCCAGCGGCATCTTCGTGGTGCAGGTGCATGGCTTGGCAGACCAGCCATTGGCCGGTGTGGCCAATTTGGGCATTCGCCCCTCGCTCGACCCCACCGATGTGAACGGTGGCCGCGTGCTGCTAGAAACCCATTGCCTAGCCTGGCCCGCCAGCCTAGGCGCCGAGGGGGGCTACGGTAAAATCATCCGCGTGGAACTGCTGCACAAATTACATGACGAGCTGAAGTACGACGGTCTGGACGCCTTGATGCAAGGCATACACAAAGACTGCGACGACGCACGCGCCTGGCTCGCAGTCCGAATTTGACGGGGCGTGCAGCCCCCTCTTGCTGCACATTGCCCCGCATCTGCCTGATTTAGCGAGCTGCCCCGCATTTGGATTTTAGCAGCCAGCCCCCTCTTAATGCCTCCGACCTGAGATAGCCATGACAGACAAAGCCACCGATTACCGTTCCACCCTCAACATGATGGACACCCCGTTCCCCATGCGTGGTGACTTGCCCAAACGCGAACCCGCTTGGGCCAAGCAATGGAACGAGCAAGGCTTGTACAAAAAACTGCGCGTCGCTCGCCAAGGCGCACCGCTGTTTGTGTTGCACGACGGCCCGCCCTACGCCAACGGCAAGCTGCACATCGGCCATGCGCTGAACAAAGTGCTGAAGGACATGATCGTCAAGTCCAAGCAATTGGGCGGCTTTGACGCGCAATACATCCCCGGCTGGGACTGCCACGGTTTACCCATCGAAAACGCCATTGAAAAACTGCATGGCCGCAAACTCAGCCGCGACGACATGCAAGCCAAGAGCCGTGCATTCGCCACCGAACAAATCGACCAACAGCGCGAAGACTTCAAACGCTTGGGCGTCTTGGGCGACTGGGAGCGCCCCTACCGCACCATGGACCCCACCAACGAAGCCGGCCAACTGCGTGCTTTCAAACGCGTGATGGAGCGCGGGTTTGTGTACCGTGGTTTGAAACCCGTGTACTGGTGTTTTGACTGCGGCTCGTCACTGGCCGAGTTTGAAATTGAATACGCCGACAAGAAGAGCGACACGCTTGACGTGGCCTTCTTGTGCGCTCAGCCCGAGAAGCTGGCCGCAGCCTTTGGTTTGCCCAAGCTCGACAAAGAAGCGTTCGCCGTCATCTGGACCACCACCGCGTGGACCATCCCTGCCAACCAAGCGCTCAACATGCACCCCGAGATTGACTACGCCTTGGTGGATACCGAGCGTGGTTTGTTCTTGTGCGCGGCTTCGTTGGTTGAAAAATGTTTGGAGCGCTGGAAGCTCGAAGGCAAGGTCGTGGCGACCGCCAAAGGCGACAAGCTGGGCCTCATTGAATTCAACCATCCACTGTCACATGTAGACGCTGGCTACCAACGCACCGCCCCCGTGTTCTTGGCCGACTACGTAGGCGAGAGCGACGGCACAGGCATCGTGCACAGCGCACCCGCCTACGGCGTGGATGACTTCAACTCATGCATGGCCAACGGCATGAAGTACACCGACATCTTGAACCCCGTGCAAGGCAATGGCGCTTATGCCGCTGACTTTCCGTTGTTCGGTGGCCAGCACATTTGGAAAGCTGTGCCCGTCATTCTTGAAGCGCTGCAAAACGCAGGCCGCTTGATGGCCACACAAACCATCACGCACAGCTACCCGCACTGCTGGCGTCACAAAACGCCCGTCATCTACCGCGCGGCGGCGCAGTGGTTCATCCGCATGGATGCGTTTGACAGCACCACCGAAAAAACCACAGGCAAGTTCATCACCGACAAGTCGGGCAAATCGCTGCGCGAACTCGCGTTGCACGCGATTGACGAAACCCACTTCTACCCAGAAAACGGCCGTGCACGTTTGCGCGACATGATTGCCAACCGCCCCGACTGGTGCATCTCGCGCCAACGCAGCTGGGGTGTGCCCGTGCCGTTCTTCTTGCACAAAGACAGCGGCGAGTTGCACCCACGCACCATGGCCATCATGGACCAAGCGGCAGACATCGTTGAAAAAGGCGGCATCGAAGCCTGGAGCCGCGTGACGGTGGAAGACATCCTCAACCAGCCCGGCGACGACGCAGCCAGCTACACCAAGAGCACCGACATCTTGGAAGTGTGGTTTGACTCTGGCTCCACCTTCCAACACGTGCTGCGCGGCAGCCACAAAGATGCGTACGATCGCGCACCACATCACGACCAAGGCCCAGAAGCCGACTTGTATTTAGAAGGTCACGACCAACACCGCGGCTGGTTCCACAGTTCGTTGTTGCTCGGCTGCGCCTTGTATGACCGCGCCCCCTACAAAGGCCTGCTGACCCACGGTTTTGCCACTGACGGCCAAGGCCGCAAGATGAGCAAGAGCTTGGGCAACACCGTCGCACCGCAAGAAGTGAGCGACAAGATGGGCGCCGAAATCGTGCGCTTGTGGGTGGCATCCACCGACTACTCGGGCGACCTCAACATCGACGACAAAATCTTGGCTCGCGTGGTCGATGCGTACCGCCGCATCCGCAACACGCTGCGCTTCTTGCTCGCCAATGTGAGCGACTTTGACCCAGCGAAAGACGCCGTCGCGTTTGACGATTTGTTGGAAATCGACAAGTTCGCGCTGTCTCGCGCTGCCCAAGTGCAGGCCGACATCTTGAGCCACTTCGACAAGTACGAGTTCCACCCCGTGGTGTCGAAGTTGCAGCTGTATTGCTCGGAAGATTTGGGCGCGTTTTATTTGGACGTGCTCAAAGACCGCCTGTACACCACAGCGCCCAAGTCGCTCGCTCGTCGCAGTGCACAAACCGCGTTGCACCAAATCACCCACGCCATGCTGCGTTGGATGGCCCCGTTCCTCAGCTTCACCGCTGAAGAAGCGTGGACCACGTTTGGCAAGTCTGAGTCGATCTTCTTGGAGACCTTCACTGATCTTGGCGCAAGCAATGCGGCGTTGATGGACAAGTGGCATGCCGTGCAGCAAGTGCGCGAAATCGCCAACAAAGAAATCGAGAACAAACGCACCGAAGGTTTGGTGGGCGCATCGTTGCAAGCGGAGTTGGTCATCCACTGCGATGGCGCGGCGTATGACGCCTTGGCTTCCTTGGGCGACGACTTGAAGTTTGTGTTCATCACCTCCAAGGTGTCGCTCGTCAAGGGCGAAGGCTTGACCGTCGACGTCAAAGCCAGCGCAGCCACCAAATGCGAACGCTGCTGGCACTACAGCGACGACGTGGGCCACAACCCAGCTCACCCCACCCTGTGCGGCCGTTGCGACAGCAACTTGCACGGCGACGGTGAAGTGCGTCACTTCGCTTAAACAGCACACGAAAGAACGCACTGATGGCACGCCACACGTTCATCCGCAACACCACCTCGTATTGGGTGTGGTTAGGTCTCGCTTTGGTGGTGCTACTGGCCGATCAGTTCACCAAGGTGTTGATGGTCAGCACCTACCAGTTGGGTGAAGGTTTTGCTGTCACCAGTTTTTTTAACATCGTGCGCGTGCACAACGAAGGCGCTGCGTTCTCGTTCCTCGCTACGGCGGGTGGTTGGCAGCGTTGGTTCTTCACGGGTCTCGGTGTGGTGGCCACCATTGCCATGGTGTGGATGCTCAAAAAGCACCCTGGCCAAAAACTGTTTGGCTTTGCCGTCGCCTGCATCTTGGGCGGTGCGGTAGGCAATGTGATTGACCGTGTGCTCTATGGCTACGTGGTGGATTTTCTGGATTTTTATTACGCTGGTATTCACTTCCCTGCGTTCAACATTGCCGACAGCGGCATCACGCTGGGTGCAGCCTGCCTCATCTTGGATGAAGTGTTGCGCGTGCGCCGAGGACACTGACCATGCACACACTCTCACCACACACCCTCCCTGTGAGCGAGTTGAATGCTGCGATTCAACACAAAGGCTATGGCGTGATCAGCGCAGCCAGTGTGGCGCAGTGGGCGGGTTGTTCGTTGGATGCGTTGCATGCCCTGTCCCCCGATTGGGACAACATGCCGCCCGACAACTACCTCAAAGACGGTGGCCGCTATCGCCGTCGCCGTCACAGCAGCTTTGTATTTGAAAACGGCGCACTCCACCAAGTGGCACACCGCGCGCATTGGCAATCACTCGACTACAACGCGCTGCATGGCGGCATGGAACGTTGGTTTGAGCCCATGCTCGACAGCACCGTGGCATCGACTGCGTGGAACCAACTGCTGATCGCACTTGCGCACACAGCAAGCCAAGTGCGCGGCACACCGAACACCAAGTGGTGCATCGAAGCGCATCAGTTCCGCATTGACACCACCGACGGCATTGGCCGCCCCACGCCCGAAGGCGCGCATCGCGATGGCGTGGATTTTGTGGCGGTGTTCATGGTCAACCGCTCCCACATCAAAGGCGGTGAAACCCGCGTGTTCGAGGCCAACGGCCCACAAGGCGAACGCTTCACGCTGAGCGAGCCTTGGTCACTGATGTTGTTGGATGACACCCGCGTGATTCACGAAAGCACGCCCATTCAGCCATTGGCTGAAGGCGGTCATCGCGACACGTTGGTGCTCACCTGCCGCGCAGACAAGTTTCAGGACGCTGAACCCAGCGCCTGAAACGCCTGCGCTGTCCTCACAAAGTGATGATGGTGCAACCCGTGGTTTTGCGGGCTTCCAAGTCGCGATGCGCTTGGGCAATGTCGGCCAAGGGGTAGCTTTGGTCGATGTGAATCTTCACCTTGCCGCTGGTCACGGCTTCAAACAAATCGTCCGCCATGGCCTGCGTGCTTTCGCGCGTGACGATGTGGCTGAACAAGGTTTGGCGTGTGAGGTAAATCGAACCCTTGGGGCCCAAGATGCCGGGAGAGATGGGGTCTGGTGCGCCCGAGGCGTTGCCAAAACTGGCCATCAAACCAAACGGTGCCAAGCAGTCGAGTGACTTGTCCCACGTGTCTTTACCCACTGAGTCGTACACCACTTTCACGCCTTTGCCGCCTGTGATTTCTTTCACACGAGCCAAGAAGTCTTCGGTGTTGTAGTTGATGACGTGCGCTGCACCGTTGGCCTTGGCCAAAGCGCACTTGGCATCGCTGCCTGCGGTGCCAATGAGTTGGTAGCCCAAGGCCTTGGCCCATTGGCAAGCAATCAAACCCACGCCACCAGCTGCTGCGTGGAACAAGATGAAGTCGCCCGCGTGCAAGCCACCTTGTGGCAAGGTGCGCTTCAACAAATACTGAGCTGTCAAACCTTTGAGCATCATGGCAGCGCCGGTTTCAAACGAAATCGCGTCTGGCAATTTGCACACGCACTTGGCAGGCATCACGCGCTCTTCGCAGTAGCTGCCGGGGGGCTGGCTGGCATAAGCTGCGCGGTCGCCCACTTTCAAATGGGTCACGCCCTCGCCGACGGCATCGATGATGCCGGAGGCTTCCATGCCCAATTGCAAAGGCATGGGCAGGGTGTAGAGGCCACTGCGTTGGTACACATCGATGAAGTTCAGGCCAATGGCTTTGTGGCGAATGCGAATCTCGCCTGGGCCAGGTTGGCCCACGGTCACGTCAATGAGCTTGAGCTCTTCAGGGCCGCCGTTTTTTTCGATGATGACTGCTTTGGTCATGGGGTGATGCTCCAGATGTGGGGGAAATTTTTAAGACGCTGAATCCTGCCATGAAACCAGTGGCTGGGGTGTCGCGTGGGTTATTCAGTCGCTCGGGTAAAGTCCTGCCCTTATGTCTGTTGTCCCTCACGCTCTCACGCCGCGCAATGCGACGCTTTTGTTGATCCCTCCCCTGCTGTGGGCCGGCAATGCCGTGGTCGGCCGCATGATTGCGGACTTGATGCCACCGCTCACCCTCAACTTCTTTCGCTGGGCCTTGGCCTTTGTGTTGCTACTGCCGCTCGCGCACCACGTATTGCGCCGCACCAGCCCTCTATGGGCACACTGGAAACACTATGCGGTGCTGGGCCTGTTAGGCGTGGGCTGCTACAACAGCTTGCTGTATTTGGCGTTGCAAACCTCCACGCCCCTCAACGTGACCTTGGTGGGGTCGAGCATGCCTGTGTTCATGTTGCTGGTGGGCGCGCTGTTCTTCCAACAAACCGTGCGCAAGCGCCAAATGGCGGGCGCGTTGCTGTCAATCTTGGGTGTGTTGGTGGTGCTGTGCCGTGGTGACTGGCAAGCGCTGGCGAATGTGCATCTGGTGGTGGGCGATGTGTTTGTGTTGATGGCCACCGCGTGCTGGTCTTGGTACAGCTGGCTATTGGCGCGCACGCAAGAGCCCGCTGAAGCGCGCAGCAACTGGGCCAATTTTTTGATCGCGCAAATGGTGTTTGGCTTGTTTTGGTCAGCGGCCTTCACCGGTGCTGAATGGGCAGGCTTCACGGGGCTTGACGATGTGCACATCCGCTGGGGCTGGCCTTTGGTGGCGGCGCTTGTGTATGTGGCCGTGGGCCCATCGCTCTTGGCCTACCGATGTTGGGGCTTGGGCGTACAACGCGTGGGACCCAACATTGCGGGCTTCTTTGTGAACCTCATTCCCGTGTTCACGGCCACGCTGTCAGCCTTGGTGTTGGGCGAGATGCCGCAGCTGTATCACGCGGCGGCGTTTGCGCTCATCATTGGCGGCATTGTGGTGTCGTCGCGCAAGTAACTCAGAAGGTGCCTGCGTAAGCCCCACCGTCGGTCAAGATGTTTTGACCTGTGATGTAGCCCGCTTGCGCCGAACACAAAAACGCGCAGGTGTCACCAAACTCTTGTGGGTTGCCAAAGCGTTGGGCAGGAATGGTTTTCTTGCGTGCCTCGGCCACGGCATCCACAGACTGGCTCGTTTTTTCGGCAGCCCCTTTCATCGTCGCTCTCAAGCGGTCCGTGTCATAGGCGCCAGGCAACAAATTGTTGAGGGTCACATTGTTGGCCGCTAGTTTTTGCGTGCGTGCCACGCCCGCCACAAAACCCGTCAGCCCTGAACGCGCGCCGTTGGACAAACCCAAAATGTCGATGGGCGCTTTCACCGCGCTCGACGTGATGTTGACAATGCGACCGAAACCGCGCGCTGCCATGCCATCCACCGTGGCTTTGATCAGCTCAATGGGCGTGAGCATGTTGGCATCCACCGCCTTGATCCAGTCGTCACGTTCCCAGTTGCGGAAGTCGCCGGGTGGCGGGCCGCCTGCATTGGTCACCACGATGTCAAAGTTTTTACCAGGGCCACCGGCCACTGACCAAATGGCGTCGCGCCCCTCAGCCGTGGTGATGTCCACCGCGACGGCGAGGATGGTGGAGCCGAACTGACGCAGCTCAACCGCAGCAGCTTCCAGCGCTTCAGCACCACGCGCCACGATGACCACATTGACACCTTCGCGTGCCAAGGATTGCGCACAACCCAAGCCCAAACCTTTGCTGGCGCCACCCACCAATGCCCATTTACCTTTGAGACCTAAATCCATCACTTCGCTCCGTACTTTGAAACAATAAACACACCGCTCACCACCAACAAGGTGCCGATGCCAATCCACACATTCAATGGCTCATTCAACACCCACACGCCTAAGGCGATGGTGGCCATAGGACCAATCATGCCTGTTTGAGCAGCCAGAGCAGCACCAATGCGCTCAATCGCCATCATCACCATCAACACAGGGGCCACCGTGCACGCCAGTGCATTGAGCAAGGCCAGCCACAGCACCTGAACGGGCACATCAGCGGCAGAGAGCGGGCGCATCACCAAAAACTGAACGATGCAACACACACACGCCACGCTGGTGGCCCAACCCACCAAACGCAAAGACCCAATGCGATGCACCATCTGGCCACTGAAAATCAAATATATGGCATACGTGACGGCGCTGCCCAAAATCAAGCCACTGCCCAACATCACGTTGACCCCTGACAAGGTGAGCTCATGCGCAAACACCAGCAGCACGCCGCTGTAGCTCACGCCCATGGCCATCATGCGAATGGGCTGAATGGGTTTCTTGTACAAGGCCCAGCCCAGCAACATCACCAGCGTGGGGTTGAGATACAGAATGAGTCGCTCCAGACTGGCCGTGATGTATTGCAAGCCTAAGAAGTCGAGGTAGCTCGACAGGTAATAGCCCACAAATCCCAGCCCCACGATGTGCAACACATCTCGGCGCGTGAGCGGATTCTCACGCGCGATGGCTTGGCGCTCAGCCCATATACCCATCGCCATAAAAAATGGCAACGCAAACAACATGCGGTACATGATGACCGTGACCGCATCTACTCCATACGTATAAGACAGCTTGACGATGATGGCTTTGCCGCTGAAGGCAATGGCGCCGGCCGCAGCTAAAAGAAGGCCCGGCAAAGCCGGACGTGAGGAATGAGGCATTGAATGAAAGAGTGGCGTTCGCTGGCGAAAACCTGAGTTTATGTGAGGCCTTCGCGCAAGCGTGTCACAAACGATCGGTACCATTGGAGGGTATGTCATCTCTTGAACTCACCCTTCTGTATTTGTGCGCTGCCGTGGTCAGCGTGGTGGGTTGCCGACTACTGCAATTGCCGGCCATGCTGGGCTATTTGTTTGCAGGCGTGGTGATTGGCCCCAACGCGTTGGCGCTGGCCAACGACTCAGCCGCCGTTGAACACTTGGCTGAATTTGGCGTGGTGTTTTTGATGTTCGTCATTGGGCTGGAGTTCAACCTGCCCAAGCTCATGCGTATGCGCAAGCTGGTGTTTGGGTTGGGGCTGGGCCAAGTGGTGCTGACACTGGTGGGGGCCTTGCTGTTCAACCTTGCCGTTGCTTTTGCACTCAAAGAATTGGGCTACATCTGGCGTTTGAGCTGGCAAGCCGCCTTGACATTGGGCAGTGCCCTCGCCATGTCAAGCACCGCCATTGTGGTCAAGCTCATGTCCGACCGTGTGGAGCTGGAGTCACCGCACGGCCAACGTGTGATGGGCGTCTTGCTGTTTCAAGATTTGGCGGTGGTGCCACTGCTGGTGCTCATCCCCGCACTGGCGGACATGGGTGAGCACAATTTGTGGAAGGTCTTGTCCATCGCCATGCTCAAAGCCGCAGTGTTGGTGGGCTTGTTGCTGTGGGGTGGTCAGCGTGTGATGCGCAAATGGCTGAAGCTGGTGGCACGCCGCAAAAGCGATGAGCTGTTCATGCTCAACCTCTTGTTCATGACACTGGGTTTGGCTTGGCTGACAGAGCGCGCAGGTTTGTCGCTGGCCATGGGCGCCTTCTTGGCAGGCATGCTGATTGCCGAAACCGATTTCAAACACAAGGTGGAAGCCGACATCCGTCCCTTCCACGATGTGTTGCTGGGCTTGTTCTTCATCACCATTGGCATGAAGCTCGACTGGGAAGTGCTGATCGACAGCTGGGGCTGGGTGTTGTTGCTCTCCCTCGTCCCTCTGTTCCTCAAAGCAGGTTTGGTATTTGTGTTGGCTCGCATCACAGGCGCGCCTGCAGGTGTGAGCCTGCGCACCGCGTTGTACTTGGCGCAAGCGGGTGAATTCGGTTTTGTGTTGTTGACGCTCGGGCTGCAAAACGCGCTCATCCCCGCAGCGTGGATGAGCCCCATCTTGGCGTCGATGGTGTTGTCCATGATTGCCACGCCGTTCTTAGTGATGAACGCAGACCGCATCGTCAACCGACTCATCAGCAACGACTGGCTGCTGCAGTCCCTTGCCCTCACAGGGATGGCGCAGCGCTCGCTCAAAATTGAAAACCATGTCATCGTCTGCGGCTACGGGCGCAGCGGCCACAACTTGGTGGACTTGCTCAAGCTCGAAAACATTCCCTACATGGCCCTCGACTCCGACCCCGATCAAGTGCAAATGGGTCGCGACCATGGCCACGATGTAGAACTCGGGGACGCCACCCGCTTCTCCAGCCTCATGTCAGCAGGCTTGGTGCGTGCCGCTGCCGTGGCCGTGACCTACCCCGACTTGCCCTCAGCGTTGAAGGTGTTGGCATGGGTCAAAGAGCACGCGCCCCACGTGCCCGTGATCGTGCGCACCCACGACGACGAACACCTCGAAGACCTGCGTGCAGCAGGTGCCGCTGAAGTAGTACCCGAAGTGATTGAAGGCAGCTTGATGTTGGCCAGCCAAACCTTGGCTCACATTGGTATCCCCTTGAAACGCGTGATCCGTTTGGTGCAAGGCCAACGGATGACACGCTATGCGCTGATGCGTGACCCCAACAAAAACAAAGAGGATTTGGAAAGTACTGAGGCCCGCTAAGTCGGGTTCAGGTTCAATGATTCTGCTGTGCGGGTGTCGCTAAAAAGTCTCGCCACACACGCAACCACGCGTCTACCTCGGCCAAAGTGAATCGCCCCTTGGGTTGATTCCAATACGCTGCGTCTTGCGGCCCCACATGGCTTGGGTTGAACTGCACACCGTTGGCTTGCATGTCCACGTTGAAGGCATCGCCATCGACAAACCATTCTTTGCGCGTGCCAGCTTTGATTTGCGCCATCGCTTGCAACACTTCATCGCACTGCGACACCTCAGCCATGTCGCTGGTCAACCAACTGCTCACAAAGCGATTGAGCGGATGCTGCGGGTCAACAGCGCCGTCGTCGCCCGCCCACTCACAGGCGGGGTAGCGCACAGGCTGGGCCCCACTGCCGGGAATAGGCGCTTGCTCTTGAATGAAACAACGAAGAGACATGATGTGCATGTGCGCGTTCAACGACGCTTGCTGTACACGGGATACGCGGTGACGCGCGGCTCTAGGTAACCTTCCACGCGTACGCCGCTGGGTGTGAGCGCACTCCACTTGTCGCCACGAATGGTTTTGGTGGGGCTGAACCAGGCCGCGTTGACTTCGCTCACCACTTGCTCGGCCGTCCAGTCTTTGGGGAACATGGTGTTGGGCATGGGGTTGCCGTTGCGGTCGGTTTTGGTGAGCCATTGGCCTGGATGCTGCGGGTCTGTCATTTGCACTTGGGCGCGGTACACCCCCGTGGCGTCAGGGGCAGAAGCTGTGCCTTCCACCAAGCGCACATCGCCGTTGAGCAAGGTGTGGCCGCCTGTAGGCTCGCCGGTGTGGCGCTTGTAGTCGGCGCCGATGATGTGTTTGAAATCAATGGGCGAATTGCTGGCATGCAGCGTTGCCTCAGCCGTACGTGTGGCTTGAGGCACAGCCTCTTGCGCCACGACCACCGACTTGGCTTTTTCATGCGACGCCGTGTTCGATGAACTGTGCGGCGCTTTGTAGGAAAAGAACGACGACAGCGCAACGACCACGACGGTCAACAAAAGACGACTCAACTTATTCACCCATCACCTCACCTTCACGTCGTGGGTCAGCGCCGCTCACCCACACGAATTTTTCATTTCTGTTTTGTTTGACCACGGCTTGCAGGCCGCTGGTCAATGCTTGTTCGCGAACCTCGTGGCCGCGCTCGCGCAGAGCCGCCAGTGTCGCAGGTGCAAAGCGTCCGCTCTCTAACACCAGTGGTCCGCCCACGCTGCCAAAGTTGGGTAAGGCGATGGCTTGTTGCGGGCTCAGGCCCCAGTTCAACACGCCCACCAAAGTTTTAGCAGTGAAGTGAATGATCATTGCGCCACCTGGGCTACCCACACTCATCACCAACTGGCCTGTGGCTTTGTCAAACACCAAGGTGGGTGACATCGATGAGCGCGGGCGTTTGTTGGGTTGCACACGGTTGGCCACTAGACGGCCTTGTGCATCACGCGGCGCAAAGCTGAAGTCGGTCAGCTCGTTGTTGAGTAAAAAGCCTTTGACCATTTGGTGTGAGCCAAACGCATCTTCAATCGTGGTGGTCATGGCCAGCGCGTTGCCTTGCCCATCGACGATGCTGATGTGCGAGGTGCCGTACTCGGGTTGATCCGCCATGGGCGCAAAGCTGCTGCGTTGTCCACGCACAGGTACACCAGGCAAGGCTTGTGGCATGGCTGTGGGGCGAATGAGTTTGGCACGCTCACGCAAATACGCAGGAGCCAACAAGCTTTGCCATTCACCGCTGGGTGCAGGTGCAAAGTCGGGGTCGGCCACATAAAGAGCACGGTCTGCAAATGCGAGACGCGAGGCTTCTGTGTACAGATGCAACCAACGCGGGTCGGGGGCACCATCCGCGAGGTCGGCGGGCGACGACATCAACGACGCAGGCGTGTGCTGCAACATGCCCAGTATTTGACCTATGGCAATCGCCCCCGAACTGGGTGGTGGAAAACCACACACGCGGTACACACGGCTTAAAGCGGCATGGTCAAAGCACACAGGCGTGCGTTCTTTGGCTTGGTAATTGGTCAAGTCGGTCAATGCCAAGCGACCGGGGTTGCTGGGGTGTTGCTGCACTTTGCGCACCACGGCCTCAGCCACTTCACCGCTGTAAAACGCTTGCACGCCCTCAGCGGCGATGCGTTGCAACACAGCGGCGAGCTCTGGGTTACGCAACACATGGCCGATCGCATGCGGCTCACCATTGGCTTGGTAGAAGTAAGCGCGTGCGGTTGGGTCTAAACGCAAATACGCATCAGCCTTGAGCTGTGCATGCAAACGCGGGCTGATGGGAAAGCCCTTATTCGCAAGCGCAATGGCGGGCCCAAACAATTTGGCCCATGGCAGCTTGCCGTGTTGTGCATGTGCTTGCGCCAACATCCGCAACACACCGGGTGTGCCCACCGAGCGTCCGCCCACCACCGCCTCGTGAAAGGCCAGCGGCTTGCCGTCGGCATTGAGCAACATGTCTTCTGTGGCTGCAGCGGGCGCAGTCTCGCGACCATCAAAGGCTTGCACCTTCGCGCTTGCACGAGCGCCGCCACTGGCAGCGCTGTGCAACAAAAACGCACCACCGCCAATGCCACTCGATTGCGGCTCCACCAAGCTCAACACCATTTGCACGGCAATGGCGGCGTCCACCGCTGAGCCTCCCGCTTTCAACACATTGAAGCCCGCTTGCGTGGCCAAGGGGTTGGCCGCAGCGACTGCAAATTTTTGCGACACCACATCGGCTTTGCGTGTGAAGCCGGTGGCAATTTCTGGTTGAAGTGGCGCGTTGCTGGTGGTACTGGGTTGCGTGGTGCACGCACCAAGCCACAACACAGCCACTACGGCCCAACTACGCGAGCGAATGCAGGGGCTCGCACCGAGCGACAAGTTCATGTGAGGTGCATCACTTCTTAAACACTTTGTTGTGCAAGCGCCGCATGGACAGCCAAACCAACAAGCCCACAAACGGCAAAGCACAAGCGGCTGTGAGATCTGGTGAAAACGGCCAACCCACTTTCTCAGCGCCTTTGGCCAAATAGCTCACCAAGCCGGTGAAGTAATAGGTGATGGCCGCCACTGACAAACCTTCCACGGTGGACTGCAACTTGAGTTGCAAGTCTTGGCGTTGATTCATGGTGGTGAGCAAGGCTTGGCTGCTTTGTTGCTGTTCAAAGTCGACCCGTGTGCGCAGCAAGTTGCTCATGCGCGAGACACGTTCAGACAAAGCATTTTGACGACGCGCCGCCCAGTCGCAGGTGCTACGTGCAGGTGACAAGCGACGCTCCATGAACTCGGCAATGGTTTGCATGCCGGGCATGCGCGATTCGGCAATGTCGCGGATGCGGCGGTCCACCAGCTCAAAGTAAGCGCGCGTGGCTGAGAAGCGCGAGTGGGTGCTGGCGTATTGCCCTTCGACCTCGCCCGCCAAGCGTGTGAGGCGATCCAGTAAGCCCGCCTCATCGGCACGCTTGGCATGACGAATCGCATGGGCCAACTCAGCCAATTCACGTTCGGCATCGGCCAACACTTGCGATGCACCGCGCGCAGCAGGCACGCCCAACAGGGCAGCCATGCGGTACGTTTCAATTTCCAGCAGTTGTTGCACCAAACGCCCTTGCCGACGCGGCGTGAGTGAGCCCGTCAACAACACGATCCGCGAATAGCCGTCGGGGTGCAACTGAAAGTCGGTGTAGACCTCGCCATGTCCTTCGGCCACGGTAGAGGCCACCAACGTGTCTTCTCGCAGCACCTTGCTCATGTCTTGGTGAATGTCAGGTGTGGACGATGGCAGCAGCCACACATGCAAGCGTGCCAAGCATTCGCCTGGCAACTGGCTCAGCCACTTTTGCGGCACGGCTTGCACCGCCGTCATCGGATCGCCCTGCGCAAACACGTCCGAAGCCACAGGTCGCATGAAGGTCCACGACACAAACTCGGTGTGCAGCTCCCAGCGCAAACGAAACGAACCCAAGTCCATGCGCACATGGGTGGTGTGGGCATCGGGCGCAGTCAGATGGTGGTCATGCAGCAGTTGGGCCAAGTGATCGCGACTGGCTTGTGCGCTGGCACGATCCACCCACATGACCACACGCGAGATCACCTGTGGTGCTTGCATGGGCTCTGGGGGGCGTGCATGCACTTCGTTGTGCAAAGCCAGTCGTTGTGCGTGGTCGATCATCTCGGTCTTTCTTTGAGAACTCGTTCAATCATCAATATAAGCGAAGCCAAATCATGCGCCAATGAAAAACGGCACCCAAAGGTGCCGTTTGAAGTTGAAACAGTTTGAACTGAATTAATCTTCCACGAAGGCTTCTTCGCGTTTGGACTTGATGGATGGCAACAGCACAATCACCAAGAGCAAGGCAGCAGCTGCCAACAAGCCAGCAGACAGTGGACGTGTACCAAACACAGACCAATCACCACGCGACAGCAACAGAGCGCGACGCAGGTTTTCTTCCATCATCGGTCCGAGGATGAAACCCAGCAGCAAAGGTGCAGGTTCGACACCCAGCTTCACAAAGGTGTAACCAACAAAACCAAATGCAGCCACCATCCAGATGTCGAAGGTGTTGTTGTTGGTCGAGTACACACCGATCGCGCAGAACAGCACGATGGCGGGGAACAAGAAGCGGTAAGGCACTGACAACAACTTGATCCACATGCCGATCAAAGGCAAGTTCAAGATCACGAGCATCAAGTTACCAATCCACATCGAGGCAATCAGACCCCAGAACAACTCGGGGTTGCTGGTCATCACCTGTGGGCCGGGTTGGATGTTGTGAATGGTCATCGCACCCACCATCAAAGCCATCACAGCGTTGGGAGGGATACCCAAAGTGAGCAATGGAATGAACGAGGTTTGCGCACCGGCGTTGTTGGCCGACTCAGGCGCCGCCACACCGCGGATGTTGCCTTGACCGAATGGCACTTCGCCTGGACGCAGCTTGGTTTTCTTCTCGATGGTGTAAGCCGCAAACGCAGCCAACAAGGCACCGCCACCAGGCAACACGCCGAGCAATGAACCCAAAGCCGTACCGCGAATGACCGCAGGCAGCATGTTCTTGAAGTCTTCCTTGGTGGGGAACAAACCTTCCACCTTGGCCGTGAACACTTCGCGTTCGTCTTCAGGTTGCGACAAGTTCGAAATGATTTCGCCGTAACCGAACACGCCCATCGCCACCACCACAAAGCCCACACCGTCGGTGAGTTCGGGGATGTCAAAGCTGAAACGTGCCACACCAGAGTTCACGTCGGTACCGATCAAGCCCATCAAGAGGCCCAACACGATCATGGCAATCGCTTTGAGCAATGAGCCCGAAGCCAACACCACGGCGCCGACCAAGCCCAAGATCATGAGCGAGAAGTATTCAGCAGGGCCAAACTTGAACGCGAGTTCTGTCAAAGGAGGCGCGAAGGCCGCCAAGATCAACGTACCCACGGAACCGGCGAAGAACGAACCCAAGCCAGCAGCAGCCAAAGCGGGACCTGCACGGCCTTTGCGGGCCATTTGGTAACCGTCAATGGTGGTCACCACCGAAGACGATTCACCGGGCAAGTTCACCAAAATTGCGGTGGTCGAGCCACCGTATTGGGCACCGTAGTAAATACCGGCCAACATGATCAGCGCTGACACAGGAGGCAGCGCGTAAGTGGCTGGCAACAACATGGCGATGGTGGCCACAGGGCCAATGCCTGGCAACACGCCAATCAGCGTGCCCAAGATACAACCGACCAAGGCGTACATGAGGTTGATGGGCGTGAACGCCACACCAAAACCCAATGAGAGGTTTGCAATCAAATCCATTTTTTATTTCTCCCGGCTCAACCAGCGATGAAGGTGGGCCACACAGGCATCTGCAATTTCAGCAGCACGATGAAGGCCAAGTAGCTACCAGCTGACAAGATGGTGGCCAAGATGAGCACGTCTTTCAAGACAAATGAATCACCTGCTTTGCTGGCAATGATGACCAAGGCGTAGATCGCCGCGATCAAGCCCATGGCTGGAACGCCAAAGCTGGGCAAGCCCGCCAACAAAATACCGAACACCACGTTGGCGCCCAACACAAAGACGATGGGCTTCCATGCAAACTTGCCCACGGGTTCACCGTCTTCGGTGTGCTCAACCAATGAGTAAAACGTGATGAACGCACCCAAGACGGCCAAGAAAATGCCGAGCAACATGGGGAAGTAGCCAGGGCCCATGCGAGCACCCGTACCAATGTTGTAGTTGGTTGCGCCCCAAGCGAAACCAGCACCGACCAATGTGAACATCAGGCCGGAGAAAAAGTCTTTTTGACTTTTGATCATTTTTTCTCCTCTATCCAAAAGCAAATATGCGCTGAATTATGGAGGGGGCGCGAGGCCTTAACCGATGTGGGTTCCACCTATTTTTGCGAGGAAAAAATAAGGGGTAAACCCTTATCCCATCAGGCTTTCAGCGGCTTAAAAACTCGCAACCATTTGGTGGCAGGCAATGGCCAACGCGCTTGAATCGCCTCGGCACGTGCCATCAATTCGGCACGCTTGGGGTGGCTGGGCGTGCGCTGCGCCAACACCACTGTGTTGCCTTCGCGGGTTGGCTTGAAGGCCCACAGCGCATCTTCGCCAAAAGCTTTGGCCATCTTCTCCACACTTTGCGCAAAGCTGGAGCTGCGACCAAACAGGTTGACAGTCATGCAGCCCTCGTCGGTCAGCAACTGGCGACAGTCGGCATAGAACTCGGCGCTGTCGAGCACGGGGGACGCGGCCTCATGGTCATACAAATCCACTTGCAGCGCATCAATCTGGCCACGCCAGTGATCGTGCTTGGCCACCTCAGCCGCATCGCCCAAGACCACTTGCAGCTTGGCGCTGTCGGCGGGCAGCTTGAACCACAGACGGCAGGCAGCCACCACTTGGGGGTTCAATTCAATCGCGGTGGTTTTCATGCGCAGATGTTTGAACGAAAACTTAGTGAGCGATGCAGCACCCAAGCCCAATTGCATGGCGTGCAGCTTGCTCACTTTGTCGATGTCAACAAACAAAAGCCACGCCATCATGCGCTGCACGTATTCAAGGTCGATGTCAAAAGGTTTCTCAATGTTCATCGAGCCTTGCACCCAGGGTGTGCCGAGGTGCAGGTAGCGGGTGTCGCCATAGTCAGAGAAATTGACTTCGGGGAGTTCGAGTTTTTTCTTGGTTGCCATGTGTTGTTTTCGTTTTTATGCCTGCATGCCTTCGACCACGAAGCGCACGCGTTTGTTGCCCTGCCATTCATCGGCCTCTAAGCGAAACGCCAAATGCGCCAGCGGAGGCAAAGGGTCGACGCGGCCAAACCAAATGCCATCTACGGGCTGACCGTGGTGGCGCAGCTTGAGCGCCAAATGCTTTTCGCCAACCAATCGCTGACCCAGCACCTCCACCTCTTCGCTGAAGGTGGGCGGCGCAAAGCCTTGGCCCCACACTTCGCGGGCCAAGGTGTCGGCCAATTCGGGGCGGCGGTATTCGGGCAACAAGGGGCCGTCGGTTTCTAAGCGGCGTTGCAAGGTGGCTTCGTCCAACCACTCTTGTGCTACTTGTTGCAAGGCTTCTTCAAAGGTGGCGAGGTTGTCTTCTTCCAAGGTGCAACCTGCCGCCATGGCGTGACCGCCAAAGCGCAGCAACACGCCGGGGTGACGCTTGGCCACGAGGTCGAGGGCATCGCGCAAATGAAAGCCGGGAATGGAGCGGCCCGAACCTTTGAGCTCATGCCCCTTGCCTGCGGCTTGGCTAGGCGCAAACACAAACGTGGGGCGGTGGTGCAAGTCTTTGAGCTTGGCCGCCACGATGCCCACCACACCTTCGTGAAAGTCGGGGTCGAACACGCACAGGGCCGAAGGCGGTTCTTCTTCGGGGTCAAACATTTCTTGGGCCAGCTCCAAGGCTTGCTCGCGCATGTCGCCTTCAATCTCGCGGCGCTCGCGGTTGATGCGGTCAAGCTGTGTGGCCAACTCGGTGGCGCGGCCCACATCGTCCGTCGTCAAACATTCAATGCCAAGCGTCATGTCGGACAAACGGCCTGCGGCATTGATGCGGGGGCCCACTGCAAAACCAAAATCTTGCGAGGTGCACTTCTCACTGGTGCGGCCTGCGGCGGCAAACAACGCCGTCATGCCCGCAGGCATTTGGCCCTTGCGCACACGCGCCAAACCTTGGGCCACCAAGCGGCGGTTGTTGGCATCGAGCTTGACCACGTCGGCGACTGTGCCCAATGCAACGAGGGGCAACAGGGTGTCGAGCTTCGGCTGTTGTTCCGCAGTGAACACACCGCGTTTGCGCAGCTCCGCACGCAAGACCAGCAACACATAAAACATCACACCCACACCCGCGAGTGCTTTGCTGCCAAACGTGCAGCCCGGTTGGTTGGGGTTCACGATGGCGTCAGCATCTGGCAACACCGCAGCTGGCAAATGGTGGTCGGTGACCAGGACTTGCAAACCCAGCTTGCGAGCAGTGGCCACGCCCTCGACGCTGGCAATGCCGTTGTCCACGGTGATGAGCACATCGGCACCACTGGCTTTGACGCGTTCGGCAATCGGCGGCGTGAGGCCATAGCCATCCACCACACGGTCGGGCACGATGTAGCTCACGTGCTTCGCACCCAGCAAGCGCAGGCCTCGCAAGGCCACGGCACAGGCGGTGGCACCGTCACAGTCGTAGTCGGCCACCACGCACAGTTTTTTGTTCGCGGCCATGGCATCGGCCAGCAACTCGGCGGCGGCTTCGATGCCTTTCAAACCTGTAGGGGGCAGCAGTTGCGCCAGCGAGGCGTCGAGCGTGGCGGCATCTTGAATGCCGCGTGCTGCATACAGGCGCGCCAACAGCGGATGCACACCCGCTTGCTCCAGCGCCCAAATGCTGCGCGGTGGCATGTCGCGTGGAATGAATTGCATGGGCTTACTCTTTCAAAGGCGCAACGGCCAACACGGTGTCTAAAGAAATCGGGGCCAAGTGCGTGCGCAGGCGTTGCCACAAAGAGGGCTTGGCACTGTCATACACATGGAATTCATGCTCGCCACACAACACCAAGCGCTGCGGTTCACCTGCGGCCACACGCGCCAACATGGGTGCGATGACGTAGGCATCGACGTGTTGCCACGCTTCTAACCAAGCGATGAGGTCTTGCTGCAAAGCGCTTTCGCGCAGGGTTTGGATAACGGCTGGCGCTTGTTGTGCAGGCTTGCTCGCATCGCCAGGCAGCGCACCCGTGCCATGCACCCAAAACGAGTTGATGGTCAGGCCGCGACCGTCGTTGACGGGGTGGGTGTAGAGCAACATTTGCATCTCGTTTTGCAAACGGCGCAGCAGTTTGGCGGCGGGACTGAGCGCATCAGCGGCCACATGGCTGCCCACCAACCACGGGTCAATGTTGCGGCCAATCACGCGGTCCAACGACGCGGTGGGCAAGTCGGCCAACAGCGGCGACTGCGCCAGCCATTGGCCAGGTTTGTAGGCGTGCAAGGCAATGCCATCTTCGGCAAAAAAACTTTGCATGGCTTGGAACAGCGTGGCGTCTGTGGCTTCGTCGATTTGCAAATAAGCGGGGTCGCCCAGCGTGACTTGGCCGTTGCTCACATGCCAGTTGCACAGGGTGATGAAGGCCCAGCCGACTTGCGTTTCAGGTACATCGCCCGCATGTGCACGGCTCACCGCCAGACCGCGTTCTACGGCTGCGCGTGCGGCCCAAGGCAAGCCGCCATCCGTCGCAGGCCAACCCATGGTTTGCGCCCAAGCGCGTTCATGTGGGGGCGACAAAGTAGCCAGCAAAGGTTCTTGCACGAGGTCCACTTGCACATCCACACGTCGGGCCTGCGTCAGCCATGCCCTAAGATTGGGCAGTTCGGCCTTGGCCAACACCGATGCCTCGGGGCCGTGGGTGGTCCACAGCGAAAACGGAATCAGGGTGGTGTCGCGCACATCATCGGACGGCACAGAGGTCAGCACAGAAGTCATAGGCTGGATTGTCCGTGATGCGGCCTACGAGATAATTCAGCTCACATGCACCCCACCTCCTCCAAACTTCCCTACGAACTGCTGATTGGCTGGCGTTACACGCGCGCGGGTCGCGTGGCCGGTCGAAATGGTTTTATTTCGTTCATCTCAGGCGTGTCCATGCTGGGCATTGCGCTGGGCGTGGCCGCGCTCATCATCGTGCTCAGTGTGATGAATGGGTTTCAAAAAGAAGTGCGCGACCGCATGTTGGCCGTGGTGTCGCACATCGAGCTGCTCGCCCCAGGGGGTGAAGGCTTTGCCGATGTGAACGCGCTCATGGCCCAAGCCAAACAAAACACCGAGGTGGTCGCCGCAGCGCCGTTTGTGGCACAACAAGCCCTGATGGCGCGTGGCGAAGACATGCGCGGCGCGATGGTGCGCGGCATTGACCCCGAACCCGAAACACAGGTGAGCGACTTCACCTTGCAAATCCCACCCGAGGTGCGCGCCACCTTGCAACCCGGCAGCTTTAACGTGGTGCTGGGCGGCGAGCTGGCCATGGCGATGGGGGTGCGCGTGGGTGACCAAATCACCCTGATCGCGCCCGGCGGGCAAGTCACGCCAGCAGGCGTGATGCCTCGGTTGAAGCAGTTGCATGTATCAGGCGTGTTTGATTCTGGTCATTACGAATACGACGCTTCATTGGCGCTGCTGCACATGGAAGACGCGCAGCGCATCTTCCGCCTCGAAGCCCCCACGGGCGTGCGCCTGAAAATCAAAGACAGCCAGCAAGCCCGCAGTGTGGCTTATGACTTGGCGCTGCAACTCGGGCCCGACGTCATCGTGCGCGATTGGACACGCCAAAACCGCACGTGGTTTGCCGCGGTGCAGGTGGAAAAACGCATGATGTTCATCATCCTCACACTCATCGTGGCAGTGGCCGCGTTCAACCTCGTCACCACGCTGGTGATGACCGTGACTGACAAACGTGCGGACATTGCCATTCTGCGCACGCTGGGTGCGAGCCCCAAAAGCATCATGGCCATCTTTGTGGTGCAAGGCGCCACCGTTGGCGTGCTGGGCACGTTGGGTGGTTTGTTGCTGGGCCTGAGCGTGGCGTTCAACATTGACGTCATCGTGCCCGCCATTGAAAACATGCTGGGTGCGAGCTTCTTGCCGCGCGACATTTACCTGATCAGCCGCATGCCCAGCGACCCACAAGCCGCGGACATTTGGCCGGTTGCCATCATCTCGTTGGTGCTGGCGTTCTTGGCCACCATCTACCCCAGTTGGCGTGCCAGCCGCGTCAATCCGGCTCAAGCCTTGCGCTACGAATGAGGCAAGACATGACACACACACCTGTTCTCACCGCACGCCACATCAGCCGCCGCTTCACCGAAGGCCCGTTGGATGTGACCGTGCTACAAAACGTCGACCTGTCGGTCAATGCCGGCGAAACCTTGGCCATCGTTGGTTCATCGGGCTCGGGCAAAAGCAGCTTGCTGCATGTGTTGGGTGGCTTGGATGAGCCCAGCTCGGGCAGCGTGTCACTGATGGGTCAGCCCTTGGCAGGCCTCAGTGCAGCCGCCTTAGGTGATTTGCGCAACCAGCATTTGGGCTTTGTGTATCAGTTCCACCACTTGCTGCCCGAGTTCAGCGCGCTCGACAACGTGGCCATGCCCTTGTGGATTCGCCGCATGGACCGCGCCGCGGCCAGCGCCCAAGCGCAGGCCATGCTCGAAGCGGTGGGCCTTGGCCCCCGCATGCACCACCGCCCTGCCGAGTTGTCAGGCGGTGAACGCCAACGTGTGGCGATTGCCCGTGCTTTGGTGACACGCCCAGCGTGTGTGCTGGCCGACGAGCCCACTGGCAACCTCGACCGCAATACCGCTGACAACGTGTTTGCACTCATGCTGCAATTGGCCCGCGAACACAACACCGCGTTTGTGTTGGTGACGCATGACAACGCCTTGGCTGCGCGCTGCGACCGCCAGTTGCACCTGAACGCAGGCGTGCTGCAAAAAACTGATTAACCGCTGAACAAACGGCCACGCGCGTTTTGCGTGATGGCCGCCACACACGGGTGCGAAATGCGGCGCTCCACCGACACCGCAAAAAACTCTTCCACCAGTTCGTCGCTTCGGCCAATCACCTCCACGCCGTATTGCGCCACGGTTTCTTTTTCCAAGATGCCGGGCGACATGAACACACCTCGCCCTTCGCGGCCAAACGCCGTCATCAACGCCCCATCGTCAAACTCGCCCACCACACGGGGCTGAATTTCGTGGCGCACCAGCCAACCATCAAGCTGCTGTCTCACCGATGAGGATGAACCTTGAATCAGCATGGGCGCATCGTGCAAACACTGCGGGAACTTGCCCTTCAAAGTCGCACGCAAAGCCGGCGTGCAAAAAAAGCTCATGGGCGTGGTGCCGAGCGCGTGGTTAAAAGCCTTCACACTGATGCGCTTGGACAGCGGCTCGTCGGCAATCACCAGATCGAGCCGATGCAAAGCCAGCTGCGCCAGCAGGTCTGGAAACTTGCCCTCGCTGCCAATCAAGCGCACAGGCTCAGCAATCGACAACGCGGGCTCCAACAGTCGGTAGGCCACCGACTTGGCCACCGAGTCAGCCACCCCCACCCGAAACTCCAACGTACGCACGCCCGCTTGGGTGTTGGCCATGGCAGCTTGCAACTCAGAGCCCAGAGCAAAGATGTCGTCGGCATAGCTCAAGGCTTTGCGCCCGTCTTCAGTGAGCTCGAGCTGGCGACCGCTTTTGCGAAACAGCTTGCGGCCTAGACTTTCTTCGAGCAATTTGATTTGCCCAGACAGGGTTTGTGGCGTGGTGTGCAGCTGCTCCCCTGCGCGCATGACGCCGCCCGCACGTGCCGTGACCCAAAAATAGTACAAATGCTTGAAATTCATAGGTCCATTAAACTTCGATTTTTTCGAATAAATAAAACAATAAATACGAATTTACACGAAGTGAATTTCTGCGTAAAGTCCGCTCAATACCGATAGGAGAACTCCATGCGTTTGAGTACCAAAAGCCGTTTTGCCGTGACAGCCATGATTGATATGGGCATGCGTCAGCACCAAGGCCCCGTGTCATTGGCGGCCATCAGCCAGCGCCAACACATCTCCATCTCTTACTTGGAACAACTCTTTAGCAAAATGCGCCAGCACGGTTTGGTGGAAAGCACACGCGGCCCTGGCGGCGGCTACACCCTGAACCGCGACGCCAACCACATCAGCGTGGCCGACATCATCTATGCGGTCAACAGCCCCGACGAGAAAGAACATGTGTCTGAGGATGCACAAAAAAATGGCTATGTGTCGACCGAAGAGCTGTGGTCACACTTGAACCAAAAAATGGAAGACCACATGCAGTCCATCAGCTTGCACAGCCTGATTGCGGACCAGCTTTCCAAAGCAGGGCAAGTGCCCGCCAACCACTCGCCCAAGCGTGGCGTGTTTGCCCAAAAACCACAAACCACGGTCACCACCAGAGCTCCCAACTCGGTGTTTGCGCTGGGCAGCGTGTAAGCCGCACCACACACGATGTGGATTGACACACATGGCCACCTCGATGCGGCCGAGTTTGACGCCGACCGAGCTGACGTGCACATGCGTGCACGTGCAGCAGGCGTGACGACCTGTGTGATTCCTGCCGTAGAAGCCGCCAACTTTGACACCGTGCGCTTGCTGGCCCACGCCCAGCAAGACGCTTATGCACTGGGCATCCATCCGCTCTACACCCCCCAAGCCACTGAGGAGCATTTGGCACAACTCGATGCCGCGCTGCACACCCATCGCCACGACCCACGTTTGGTGGCTGTGGGTGAAATTGGCCTCGATGGTTTTGTGCCCGAACTCAACACCCCCGAAGCACTGGCCCAGCAGCAACGCTTTTACAAAGCCCAGCTCAAGCTCGCGCAACAACACCAACTGCCTGTCATCTTGCATGTGCGCCGCAGTGCCGACCTGTTGCTCAAAGGTTTGCGCGACACACCCGTGGTGGGCGGCATAGCCCATGCGTTCAATGGCAGCTTGCAACAAGCACAGGCCTTCATCGCCTTGGGCTTCAAACTTGGGTTTGGCGGCGCACTCACCTACGACCGCGCCTTGCAACTGCGCCGCTTGGCCACCAAGCTGCCGCTGTCAGCCATCGTGCTGGAAACCGACGCACCCGACATTCCACCGCATTGGCTCTACAGCACAGCCGAGCAACGCGCCGCAGGCCAACCCCAAGGCCGCAACGAGCCCGCCGAGCTACCGCGCATCGCCCAAGTGCTGGCCGAACTGCGTGGCATTCCCCTAGACGCGCTGGCCGCAGCCACCAGCGCCAATGCGCGAGAAGCCTTGCCACGCCTACAATGAAGGCGTGACTTCCTCCATCCTCAACGCCGACCTGCACTGCCACTCCGTGGTCTCGGATGGCACGCTCACACCTGAGCAATTGGCCGCTCGCGCCAAAGCCAACGGTGTCGAGCTGTGGGCGTTGACAGACCATGACGAAATAGGCGGCCAAGACCGTGCCCTCGCAGCAGCTCACGCCAATGGCATGAAGTACCTCACTGGCACCGAAATTTCAGTCACCTTCGCCAATAAAACCGTGCACATCGTGGGCCTAGGCTTTGATGCGCACGACGCACAACTCAAGGCCGGCCTGCACAACACACGTGGTGGCCGCGGCGAACGCGCCAAAGAGATGTCCGATGGTTTAGCCAAAGTGGGCATTCACGGCGCGTATGAAGGCGCTCTCAAATACGCAGGTAACCACGAACTGATTTCTCGCACGCACTTCGCACGCTTCCTCGTAGAAACCGGTGTGTGCCAAGACACCAACGAGGTGTTTCGTCGCTTCTTGACCGAAGGCAACCCAGGCTTTGTACCCCACCGCTGGGCCTCGCTCAAAGACGCGGTGCAATGGATTGTTCATGCCAAAGGCATGGCGGTCATCGCCCACCCTGCGCGCTATGGCTTTACGCCCAACGAAGAATTTGCGCTCTTCACCGAATTCAAAAACCACGGCGGTCAAGGCGTCGAGGTGGTCACAGGCAGCCACACACCTGCCGAGTACGTGACCTACGCCGACATGGCCCAAGAGTTTGGTCTCTTCGCCTCACGCGGCAGCGATTTCCACAGCCCCGATGAAAGCCGCATTGACCTAGGCGTTCTGCCTTGGTTGCCCGGCCAACTCACCCCCGTGTGGGAAGCGCTTGCTGAGCGAATTCAATAAGCGCATTCAATCAATTAACTCTCAGGTGCACCTCATGTGCACACGGTCATGGCCCAGTTTCTCCAAGTTCACCCCGACAACCCCCAACCCCGTTTGCTCAAGCAAGCGGTGCAACTGCTGGAGCGCGGCGGTATCGTGGCCGTGCCAACAGACTCCAGCTATGCCTTGGTCTGCCACCTCGACGACAAAGCCGCAGTCGAGCACATGCGTCGCATTCGCCAAGTCGACGACAAGCACCACCTCACCTTGATGTGCCGCGATTTGTCTGAGCTGGCCAACTACGCCCGCGTGGACAACCGCCAATACCGCTTGCTCAAAGCCGCCACCCCCGGGGCCTACACCTTCATCTTGGAAGCCACCAAAGAAGTGCCGCGCCGCGTCAGCCACCCCCAACGAAAAACCATTGGCTTGCGTGTGCCGCTGAACAAAACCTTGCTCGACTTGCTCGAACTGCACGGCGCTCCCCTGCTGGCCACCACGCTCATCGCCCCTGGTGAGACGGACCCGATGAACGATGCCGAAGAGATTCGCGACCGTTTTGAACATGACCTCGCCGCCGTGATTGACGCAGGCGCTTGCGCGTTAGAGCCCACCACCGTGGTCGACCTCACGCCCATGGATGGCGGCGGTGACCCCGAGGTCATCCGCGAAGGACGCGGCCCGCTGAGCACTTTGGGCCTGTAAACCACGCCATACCTCAACATAAAGTGTCGGATGCGACAATCCAGCTGTGAATTTTCCTGACCTGATTCAAACCATTCTGATTTACGGCTTGCCCGTGGTGTTTGCCATCACGCTGCACGAAGCCGCCCACGGCTACGTTGCGCACTTACGCGGCGACAACACCGCATGGATGATGGGCCGTGTGACGCTCAACCCCATGCCACACATCGATCCCATGGGTACGCTGGTCATGCCCATCGTGTTGTTCTTGGCCACGGGTGGTAACTTTTTGTTTGGCTACGCACGCCCCGTGCCCGTGAACTTTGGTCGTTTGAACCATCCCAAGCGCGACATGATTTGGGTGGCACTCGCGGGTCCTGCTGCCAACTTCTTCCAAGCCTTTGTGTGGGCATTCGCCATGTATGGCTTGATTGCTGCAGGTGTGGAAGAACGCTATTTCATCGAGGTTTGCAAAGCTGGCGTCAAGGTGAATGCCGTGATGTTTGCCTTCAATTTGTTCCCCTTGCCACCGCTGGACGGTGGCCGAATTTTGGTGGGCTTGCTGCCTTGGAAGCAAGCCGTGTGGTTCTCACGCGTGGAGCCTTATGGCTTTTACATCGTGATGGCCTTGGTGGTTTTGAAAGTCGTCGACACCTTGTGGATGGCGCCCATCATGTCGCTCACCTTTGAGTTGCTGAGCCTCATGCTCAGTCCGTTTGAATTTTTACTGAAGCCTTGAACATGAAAGAACGCGTTCTCTCCGGCATGCGCCCTACTGGCGCTTTGCATTTGGGTCACTACCACGGTGCTTTGAAAAACTGGGTGCGTTTGCAATCTGAGATGGATTGCTTCTACTTCGTGGCCGACTGGCACGCACTCACCACCCACTACGAAAACCGTGAGGTAATTGAAAAGAACGTGTACGAGATGGTCATCGACTGGCTCGCAGCGGGCCTTGACCCCAACGCTTGCACCATCTTTTTGCAAAGCCGTATTCCTGAACACGCCGAGCTGTTCACGCTCTTGGCCATGGGCACACCGCTGGGTTGGTTGGAGCGCGTGCCCACTTACAAAGACCAACAAGAAAAGCTCAAGGACAAAGATTTGTCCACCTACGGTTTCTTGGGCTACCCCCTGTTGCAAGCCGCCGACATCTTGATTTACAGAGCCAAGCATGTGCCCGTGGGCGAAGACCAAGCCAGCCATGTGGAGCTGACACGCGAAGCCGCACGCCGTTTCAACCATTTGTATGGCCGCGAAATCAATGCTGAAGAAAAAATTCAAGCCTCACTGGCCAAACTACCCAAAGACAGCGTCAAGCGTTTTGAGAAGTCTCGCAAGGCCTACCAAGAAACGGGCGATGTCAAAGCTCTAGAAGGCGCAATGGCTTACATCACATCAGCACCTGAGCTGGACGAACAAGACCGCGAACGTTTGAGCGGCTATTTCAAAGGCACGGGCAAAGTCATCCTGCCCGAGCCACAAGCCCTGCTGACCGAAGCCAGCAAATTGCCCGGCTTGGACGGCGCCAAGATGAGCAAGAGCTACAACAACTCGATTGCCATCCGTGAAGATCGCGCCACGATTGAGCACAAGGTCAAACGCATGCCCACCGACCCCGCGCGCCAAAAGCGCACTGATGTGGGCGACCCCGACAAGTGCCCCGTGTGGCAATTTCACATGGTCTACAGCGATGCAGGCCAGCGCGAATGGGTGACCCAAGGCTGTAAAACCGCCGGCATTGGTTGCTTGGAATGCAAACAACCCATCATTGAGGCCATCCTTCGCGAGCAGCAACCGATGCTCGAACGCGCTGAGCCCTACATCAGCAACCCAAAAATTGTGCGTGACATCGTGGATGCCGGTACTGAAAAAGCTCGTAAAACAGCCCGTGAAACCATGCAGGATGTGCGCTCCGCAATGGGGCTAAACTACTAATATTGATTCTGGAGTAATAAAAATGAGTATGTACATCATTGATGACCATCCTTTGGTTCGTCAAGCTATTGCCATGTTGTTGCGCCGTATGCGTCCCGCATCGAAAGTCATCGAATTAGAAAAATTCAGCGAATTGCAAGCTGCCATCATCAAAAACGGTGAGCCAGAGTTATTTATCCTCGACTTGTTGTTGCCCGGTGTCAAAGGCACTTCGGCGGTCAAAGACATCAAAACCATGTACGGCAATGTGCCGTTGGCTGTGATTTCCTCTATGCCTGCTGGCGAAGCAGAAGAAACCTGCATCGAAGCAGGTGCAGACATTTACATCGAAAAATCCACAGCAGCCAACGACATTTCTTCTGCCATCCAAGGCTTGTTTGCCGCTGAGAATGGTGACGACGAAACGGCTGTGGCCGTGGGCGAGACCAAGCTATCAAAGCGTCAAAAACAACTCATCGTCATGCTCGATCGTGGTTTGAGCAACCGCGACATCGCCGCCGAACTGGACATCAGCGAGCACACGGTGAAAGTTCACTTGTGGCGCCTGTTCCGTCGTTTGGACGTGAAGAGCCGCACCCAAACGCTGCACTTTGCACGCATGAACGGTTTGCTGTAATTCAGCGCACCACCCAACAAAAAGCCCCGCCATGCGGGGCTTTTTGTTGCTCGCTTATTGCTCGCTCACAGCATCACTGCGCTGTGGATTGCAAGGTGTCACGCACCATCAAGTTCAGGCCTTTGCTGCCCGGCTTCACAGGCGTCAGGCTGACGCCATAGTCACCAGGTTGTGCAGTGGCTTGCCCGCTCTTGGAGATGCGCACGCGTACCGTCACCTCGTCCATGCCCGAGAGCTTGGCACTGGGGCTCATAGCGGTGCCGTCGTCAAGCACAAAGTCCAAAGGCAGTTTGTCTGCCGTGGTACGTACGATGGCCACGGGCATGCGTGAGCCTGTCACAGGTGTGGCGTACACAAACACCGTGTCGGTGGGCGCCACCAAGCCTTGCAACTCTTTGACCACAGTCACACGGCCACTGATGCTGCTTGCAGCCATAGCGGCTTTGCTGGCTGGTGCCTCGGTCGCTGCATTGACTGCACGTGGCGGAATAGCAGGCAAGCCCATTTTTTCACGGGCTTCGGCAATGGCACGGTCTAGCTCGGGCGCATCGGGTGAATCAGCAGGCACAACCTCGCGGGCACGTTCCCAATAGCGCAAAGCGGTTGTGAAATTCATCTCCGCATACGACGCACTCCCTGCCAAAAACAAGGCATTGAGGTGATGCGGGTCAGCCGTGAGCACGCGCTGAATGATGGACCAAGGTTCGCCCGCAAAGCTGCCACCATTTTTTTGCGCCAGGACTTCAGCACGCTCAATCGATAAGTTGTCATCACGACTCAAGGCCAAAGCTTTGGCAAATGCTTCGGCAGACTCTTCAAAGTGGCCACGCACACGTTGAACGCGACCAAGCATGACCCAGCCTTCCATGCTGTTCGGTTCGTCTTGCAAGCGGCGCGTGAGCGCGGTGGCCATTTCGGTCAACTTTTCTGGTGTCACTTCGGCGGATGAATCCACGCCTTGCGTCAAAGCCCGAGGGTCGAGTGCCGCAGGTTCACCCAAGACGCTATACATCAACAGGGACGACACGGGCACCACAAACACCAACAAGGCAATGCTCAACCAAGGCTTGCGCCACACCACAGTAGACGCAGATGCCGCAGGCTTGGCTGCTTCATCTAGGCCTGCCACATCGGCCAACAAACGCTCAGACAGTTCGTCGCGCACGGCTTTGAGTTCTTCGTAGCTGAGGTTGCCCATCACAAACTCGCGGTCGAGTTCGGCCATTTGATCGCGGTACACCGCAGCATTGGCTTTGGCGGGGTCGTTGATGGCGTCGGCTTGGTGCGCGGCCAAACGTGCGCCTTGTTGTGAACCACGCCACAACGCCACGCTCAACACGAGCAACACCACAGCCATCATGGCCACAGCAACATAAATAAAAGCGAGTGCGGGATTCACATCAACCTTTCAACAGTTGCTTGGCACGCTCTCGCGCTTCGTCACTCAGCGCGACAGGCGCAGCCAAGGCACGGCGCTGACGCAGATACACGCCAAGGAAGACGGCAGCGATCACCAACAACACAAACGGGCCAAACCACAACACCCACGTCAAAGGCTTGACCTCGGGGCGGTACAGCACAAAGTCACCATAGCGGGCCACCAAGAAGTCTTTGATTTCTTGGTCCGACTTGCCCGAACGAATCAGCTCGCGCACTTCGTTGCGCAAGTCGTCAGCCAACTCAGCGTGGGACGAGGCCAAAGATTCGTTCTGACACACCAAGCAACGCAACTCTTGCGAGATATCGACCAAGCGTGTTTCGAGTTTGGGGTCTTCGGCCATTGGCACCGCCTCACGGCCTGTGCTGACAGACGCAAACAACACAAGGCTCATCGCCATTGCGACACGGACAACGAGACGCTTCATGATTTGTTCAACTCCGCAATCAGAGGCAAAACCTTTTCAGCCAACAACGCTGGCGTCATAGCACCCACAAATTTGTAGCGAATCACGCCGGCCTTGTCGATGACATAGGTCTCGGGCACGCCGTACACGCCGTAGTTGATGCCCACGCGACCATCGAGGTCCATCACCGACGTCACATATGGGTTGCCGTGACGCTTGAGCCAGACTTGGCTGCGCTCGCGCGCGAGCTTGAGCTTTTCATCAAACGGTGATTTGTAAGCGGGGTCTTGCGGTTGAATTTCTTTGTAGCTCAGACCGATGATGGGCACTTGGTTTTTTTCAGAAAACGCCACGAGCACGGGATGCTCTTCGCGACACGCCACGCACCATGTGGCCCACACATTGAGCATCCACACTTGGCCTTGCATGTCGACAGGTGAGAACTTGGCGTCACCTGGGTCAAGCGTGAACAAGGTGAAGTGCGGCGCAGGCTTGCCAATCAAAGGCGATGGGATTTCACGCGGGTCACGCTTCAAGCCCACGGCCAAAAAGACCACAAGGCCGATGAACAGCACGAGGGGAATCAACACTTTTTTCATTTGCGGTATCTCCGGTCGAGTGCGGCCAGTACGCCACCCAACACCATCAGCAACACACCGCCCCACAGCCATGGCACGAAGGGCTTGTAGTACACGCGCATGCTCCACTCGGTGCGGGCATCGTCCAATGGTTCGCCCAGCGACACGTACAAATCGCGCACGAAGCCTGAGTCAATGCCCGCTTCGGTCATGGCCATGGCCGATGAGAAGTAGCGACGTTTTTCGGGCTGCAAGATTTCAATGACTTTGTCGTTGCGCAGCACTTGCACATCGGCACGCACGGCCTTGTAGTTGGGGCCGCGCACTTCATCGAGCGAATTCAAGCGGAAGGTGTAGGGCGCGATGGTGACCACATCACCAATTTGCATGCGTACATCGCGCTCGACCTCGTAGCACTTCACGCCGGTGATGCCAATCACCAACACCGCCATGCCAAAGTGCGCGATGTGTTGGCCCCAGAAAGATGCGCCAATGCGACCCGGCTTGCTGACTCGCAGGATCACTTGTTGCGCGGTGCCCAAGGCCACCCAGCAGCCAAGGAACAAACCAAATGCAGCGCCGAGTGACCAACCACCCAACACAAATGGCAAGAGCACGGCCAAGGCCACAGCACCTGCAAACGTCCAACGCAGTTTGTGCGCAATCTCACGCACATTGGCATCACGCCAACGCGCCACCGAACCCGGAATCATCAAAAACACCGTCGGAACGAGCAGCGGTGCAAACACGGCATTGAAGTAAGGCGGGCCCACCGACAACTTGCCCAAGTTGAGCGCATCAATGATGAGCGGGTAAATCGTGCCCAGCAGCACCGCCGCCGTGGCCACCACCAGCAATACGCTGTTGGCCAACAAGAACGACTCGCGCGACACCAACTCCATGCGCCCCCCTAAGGCCACACGCGGCGCACGCCACGCGAACAACGTGAGCGATGCCCCCACCACCACGGCCAAGAAAATCAACACGAACACACCACGCTTGGGATCAGACGCAAACGCATGCACCGAAGTCAACACACCTGAACGAACCAAGAACGTACCCAGCAACGACAACGAGAAAGCGGCAATGGCCAGCAACACCGTCCACGCTTTGAAGCTGCCACGTTTCTCGGTAACCATCAACGAGTGAATGAGTGCCGTGCCGACCAACCAAGGCATGAGCGAGGCGTTTTCAACCGGGTCCCAAAACCACCAGCCACCCCAACCGAGTTCGTAATACGCCCACCAAGAACCGAGGCCAATGCCAAAGGTGAGAAAGGTCCAAGCCACCACCGTCCAAGGACGCGACCAACGCGCCCACGCGGCATCCAAGCGACCGCTCATCAAAGCAGACACCGCAAACGCAAACGCCACCGCCATGCCCACATAGCCCATGTAGAGCATGGGCGGGTGAATCACTAAGCCGGGGTCTTGCAGCAAAGGGTTCAAGTCTTTGCCATCCAAAGCGGCTGGCAGCAAACGCTCAAACGGGTTGGAGGTGGTCAAGATGAATAGCAAGAAACCCACCGAAATCAAACCCAACACGCCAATCACACGCGCCACCATGTCGAGTGGCAAGCTGCGCGAAAACACTGCCACAGCCACGGTCCACAGCGACAACAACAACACCCACAACAAGAGCGAGCCTTCATGGCCGCCCCACATCGCCGCGAATTGGTAGGGCTTGGGCAGCAAGGAGTTGGAATGCTGCGACACATACAGCACAGAAAAGTCGTTACTCAAGAAGGCCGAGGCCAACGCGCCAAACGCAAATGCCACCAACACGAATTGCAAAGCAGCGGTTGGACGTGCCAACGCTTGCAAGGTGATTTGTGTTTGTGGGTTGCGCACCAAGGTGCCTGCAATGGGCAGCACGCCTTGCATCACCGCCACCACGGCAGCGAGCATGAGCGCGAAATTACCGAGTTCTGGAATCATGGATTGCCTTTAACGGGGACTGGTGACTGCACTGACTTTGCTGCTTTGGCAGCAGTCGCTTGGTCCATCGCATGCTGCGCTTCTGGCGGCATGTAGTTTTCATCGTGCTTGGCCAACACTTCGCTGGCCACAAACACACCGTCTTCACCCAGCTTGCCCTGTGCAACCACGCCTTTGCCCTCTTTGAACAAATCGGGCAACAGGCCCACATAGGTGACGGGCATTTCATGCACGGTGTCGGTAATGACAAAGCGCACGGTGTTGCCCCCGCCTGCGGCGGCGTTGTCACGCACCAAGCTACCTTCTTTCACCATGCCGCCCGCGCGGAAGGTGCGGCCTTTGGGGGCTTCGCCTTGGCTCACTTGCGTGGGCGTGAAGAAAAACACCAAATTGCTTTGGAAGGCATTCAGCACAAAAGCGGCTGCTGCACACAACACCACAATGCCAGCGGCCATCAGTGCAAATCGTTTGGTTCTGGGTTTCATCACATCAATTCTTCAACAGGTAATTGCGCCACCGCCTGCTCGGCTTTCAATTGATTCAGCACCACACGGTGCGCCCAACGGGCTTGCCACACTTCCACAGCCAAAAGCAAAGCGGTCACACCCACACTGCCCCACACGTACACGGCATAACCGCCCATGGCCCAAAATTCGGCCCAACTTTCCCATCTCATGGCTTCACCTCGTCGAGTTCGTGCACCCAAGTGGCATGGCTCTCACGCTGCAAGATGAGCGTGCGCACGCGGTACAGCACCAGCGCCACTGTGTAAAACCAAAACGCCAAGGCCATGAGCAACATGCTCCACAACATGAGCTCGGCCATGCTGGGGGCTTTGGTGAGCGACACCGAGGCACCTTGGTGCAAGGTGTTCCACCACTTCACTGAGAAATAAATGATGGGCACGTTGATGGCACCCACGATGGCAATCAGTGCACCGGCTCGGTCACTGCGGCGCGTGTCGTCAATGGCCGACGTCAACGCGATGTAACCCAAGTACAAGAAAAACAAAATCAGTTCAGACGTGAGGCGTGCATCCCACACCCACCACGCGCCCCACATGGGCTTGCCCCACAGGGCGCCGGTCCACAAGGACAGAAACGCAAACATGGCACCCGTCGGTGCCAAGGCGCGGGTCATCATGCCCGACAGACGGGTGTTGAAGGTCAGGCCCAACACGCTCCAAAACGCCATGGCCAAGTAAATGACCATTGACATCCAGCTCGCAGGCACGTGCACGAAGATGATGCGATAGCCCTCGCCTTGCTGAAAGTCTGTGGGGGCCACCGCAAACCCAAGCCACATACCCACCAGCATCAACAGCGTGGCCAGTACGGCAAACCAAGGCCACGCCTTGCCCGCCAAACCATAAAAAGTTTGCGGTGCAGCGTAATGAAACCAATTTGTTTTATTCATTCCAACGCGATCCGTAAAGCCGCTGCACATGCAAACGGGCTGAAAAATGCCGCAGGCAACAGCATGGCCATCAAAATGGAGAAGTGCGCCTGCGCGCCCAAACCGCTGGCTTGCGCTTCCACCGCGCCAGCACCAAACACCAGCACAGGAATGAACAAAGGCAACACCAACAGCGACAACAACACCCCACCGCCACGCACGCCCAAGGTCAATGCGGCACCAATGCCGCCCACCAAAGACAAAATGGGAGTGCCCAACAACAGGGCCAACGTGAGGGTGACCAAGGCCTCAGCCGAAAGGTCAAATTGCAGTCCTAAAACAGGGGCCAATAATACCAACGGCACCCCTGACACCAGCCAGTGCGCCAAGAGTTTGGCACTAACCAGTAAGGGCATTGGCGTGGGCGACAAAGCCATTTGCTCTAAGGTGCCATCGCGGTAATCGGCCTCAAACAAACGCTGCAAGGCCAACATGCTCGACAGCAGCGCGCCCACCCACAACACACCGGGTGCGACCAAGCGCAAGGTGTTCAGCTCTGGGCCAATGCCCAGGGGAAACAAGGCTGCCACCACCACAAAGAAAAACACCGCCGTCAGCACCTCGCTCTTGCGGCGCATGGCCAAAAGCAAGTCGCGCCGCAGCACCGCCATGAACGCGCCGCCACTCATGCCACGCCTTTCAATCGGTAGGTTTGCACAGCCACCGAGTCGCCGTTGGTACGGGTCAACGCCACAGGCTGATGGCTGGTGAACAACACCATGCCGCCGTGGGCCACATGCTCGGCCAACAAGCCACGTAAGCCATCCACCGCTTTCGCATCCAAGGCCACAAAGGGTTCATCCAACACCCACAGCGGTGCTTGGCTGGCCAGCAAACGGGCCAAGGCCGTGCGGCGTTTTTGACCTTGCGACATCACGCGCAGCGGCAAATGCTCACGCCCACGCAAGCCCATGCGCGCCAAAGCCACCAAGGCTTGTGGTTCGCTCAAGATGCGCCCCGACACGGCGGCATCGGACATGAGGTTTTCTAAAGCCGTCAGCTCCTCTTTGAGCGACAAGCCGTGGCCCAAGTAAAACAAAGACGAACGAAACGCTGTGGCGTTTTGCTGAATGGTTTTGTCGTGCCAACACACCTCGCCTGCATCCGCAGGAGACAAACCGCAGACGATGCGCAACAAACTGGTTTTACCCACGCCGTTGTCGCCCTCTAGGTGCAAGGCTTGGCCTGCTTGCAACTCAAAGCTGACGTCGGCAAACAATGGCTTGTTGCCACGGCTGCAGACAAGGTGTGAAACGCGCAGCATGATTTAGATAAACGTCCCTGCGCAGGTCAGCACTTGGCCGCCCGTGCTCATCTTGAAGCGTGCAATGCCTGCGCTGCGCGTGGTGTTGACACCGCCCAAGTCGAGCTTGCGCACACCGCGCTCGCGTAACTCTTCGATGCCTTTCCACAAAATCAAGTTGTGGGCATGAAGGTCGCGGCCCGCATCACTGGTCCAACCCACTTGGTAGGTGGCGGCTTCGCCGTGGATCAAAAACATCATGCCTGCCACGCGGTCGCGGCCCACATCAGCACGCATGGTCAAAATGGTTTTGGTCGGTTGTTGGCGAGAGGGCACATACAAGTCGAAGAAGTGCAGCGGCAAGCCATGCAAACCGCGTTGCTCGCGTTGCTGCATTTCGGCATCCAACAGCCAACGGTATTGGCCAGCATTGGTACCCACGCGGTGGATGGTGAGCTCGGAGTTTTCGGCACCGCCCAAGCGGTGACGCCAGCGCTTGTCCAACTGCGCGCGCAACTCGTCCATAGACAAGGTGAGGTCGAGCATCACTGTGCTGTGGCCAGTCATCACACGACGCCAGCGCGAGAGGCCCAGCTCGGGGCCTTGCGCTTCTTGAGGTGTCACCGCCACCACGCGCAAGTTCTTCAACGGAATGGTTTGCTTCAACGCTTTGTAAACACGCGCCTTCTCAGCACCCGACAGCGGTTGCAACCACACAGGCCCCAGCGAACACAACGCCATGTTGGCCAAGCCGCCGACCAAACGGCGCACGATGAATTGGGCCAAGGCCACGGGTGCGCCGTCTTGCTCGACATAGGCGCGCAACACGCCCACGCCCAGCGTTTTCATGCATGCGCCATAGGCCCAGTCTTGTTGCAAAGGAGCCGCAGCCGCAGCATGGTGCGCGTCCCACACAGGATGGGTCAAGGTGTCCCAGTTGACTTTCATGCGCCTAGAATCCTCACACCATGTTGAACAAACTTCGCCTTCGCAGCCAAGCTGAGACCGTGATGGGTCATCGCTTGGAAGAACCCCGCCTCACGCTGGTGTTCATGCTGTGGGTGTTTGTGTATGTGGGCTTGCCTCTGCTGGTCATCAGCAGCTTGGTTGATTTGCTCATTCAACAAATCACAGGCAGTTGCACCGGTTTTTGGTGCTGGTTTTAAACAGAGAACCATCGTTGTTTGCACGGCCTTAACGAGGCACGCTGCAAGGCCCTGTGATGTTGACACGCACTTTCTTGCCCATGTAGGTGGTGTCGGTGTAGGCGGTCACGATCACCGTGGCTTGCTCAATCCGAATCTCTGACTCTGCGCCTGTCACCTTGTGCTTTCGAAACGCGCCCATTTCTTTGGGAGTCGTTAAGTTTTTGCCTGTGAAATCTTCGGTGGCCAAACTATTGGCCATCACCAAATAAGGCTCAGGGCCATTCATTTTCAAGAAGATGTTTTTACCCATGGATTGAATTTCAATCACCACTTTTTGCGGCTTGATCTTCACATCCTCCATGGCAGGAATGCTGGCCTCGACCTCACAAGGCATTTTGAAAGTTTGCGCAAATGCAGAAAGTGCAAAAAAGCTCACAGCCAACAGCGTGGCTTGCAGCAAACGGGAGAAGTTCATCGTCATAGCTCCCATTCTAAGAAGGCTGAGACGGGGCTTCGGTTTTGCGATGCACGACTCGTTGGGCGCGGTAAATGCCGGCATGGCCCGAGCACACATAGCTCATCACACAGGCCAGCGCGGCAAACACGCCGATCTCAGCACCAAACAACTCCATAGCCATCAGGGTTGAGGCAATGGGGGTGTTGGCAGCCCCCGCAAACACGGCCACAAAACCCACCGCGGCTAACAGTGCAAACGGCACATCCAGCAACGGCGCTAAGGCATTGCCCAAGGTGGCACCGATGTAGAACAAAGGTGTCACTTCGCCCCCTTTAAAGCCAGCACCCAACGATGCGATGGTGAACACCATCTTGCCCAAAAAGTCAGTCAGCGCGAGTGGATGGGCAAACGCCTCCACCATCACCGGAATTCCCAAACCGATGTAACGGTCAAAGCTGCCCCACATCACCACAGCCGCAATCACGGCGCCGCCCAGCAAGGGGCGCAGCGGTGCGTAGGTGATGTGCTGTTTCATCACACCACTGAGCGCATGTGTGCCATCGGCAAACACCTTGCCCGCCAAGCCAAACAGCGCCCCCGCAACGACCATGGCTACCAACAACCAAGCCGTGACCTGGGGCACTAGGCCCACCTCGTACTGCGTGTGTTGCACGCCCCACAGCAAGCCCACTTGGTCGGCCACCACTGCAGCAATCACACAAGGCAGCAAGGCATCGAGGCGCAAGCGGCCAATGGCCAGCACTTCCAACGCAAACACTGCGCCCGCCAACGGCGTGCCAAACACGGACGCAAAACCCGCGCTGATACCGGCCATCAACACCATACGCCGATCCACGTGGTTGAGCTTGAAGAAATGCGTGAGTTGGTCGGCCAATGCGCCGCCCATTTGCACCGCCGTGCCTTCACGGCCCACCGATGCGCCAAACAAATGCGAAATCACCGTACCGCCCAACACCAAGGGAGCCATGCGCAGAGGCACCACTTTTTGGGGGTCGTGAATTTCGTCAATCAGCAAATTGTTGCCAGCCTCGACATGCTGGCCAAACTTGAGATACAGCCAGCCCACACAGAAGCCTGCCACGGGCAAGCCCCAAATCAGCCAGCGGTTGGCTTCGCGGGTGTGGGTGGCCCAGTCGAGTGAGAAAAGAAATAAAGCGGAAGCAGAGCCCGCCAAGACAGCCACCAAGACGGCCAACACCACCGCCTTGGCAATGTAAGAGAAAAGCGCGATCAAGACTTGGCGGCGGGGCTGGTGCATGCGCGTATTTTCGCCCATCACATGAAGGACAATTTTCGACATGGATGTATTCAATCAACTGACCCTAGATTTGGGCATGCCCTTCACATCGACAGAGCTGGTTTTTGGCGTGCTCGCTTGCATCTTGGCCATTTGGTTGGGCGCACGGCTGGCCAAAAAGCAAGCGCATGCGTTCTCGGGGCAAACACACGACAGCGGCTTGCCAGCAGTCACCTTTGCAGACTATGGCGACATGCGCTTTTTGCATTTGGGCACACCCGCCGTGCAAGGCTCGATGAAATTGAGCAAACCGTTTGACATCCACCTCGACTATTTGCAACGCATGATGGGCTAGCTGCTGTTTGTCGATTTAGATCAAGTCAGCCATTTGTATGCCATGCAAATGGGATTAGGCGCGGCCTCGTTGACCAAGTTTTGTCACCACCATTTGGACATGCGTACCACTGCCATTGAACTAAATCCAAACGTCGTCACCACATGCAGGCGGTGGTTCAATCTACCCAAGGACAACGCCAAATTGCAAGTGCTGCTGGGGGATGCCGCCGAAGTGGCGAGTCAAGACACATGGCGAGGCAAAGTCGATGTGTTGCAAGTCGATTTGTATGACCAAGAAGCAGCGCGGCCCATGGTCGACAGCGATGTGTTTTATGCCAATTGCCGGGCACTTCTCACACCGAACGGTTGCATGGTGGTGAATTTATTTGGGCACGACTCAAATTTTGAAGAGAGCGTGCAAAAAATTGCCAAGTCATTTGGCACCAACGCCTTGTGGGCGTTCAAGCCCACCACCTCCGGCAACACCGTTGTGCTGGCCTTTGGCACACCTCGCACAGTGAGCACAGATGCCTTACTCATACAAGCCCAAAAGATCCAAACGCGTTGGCCTTTGCCAGCGACAAAATGGCTAAAAATATTAGCCCCCATCAAGAAAAAGCCCCGATCACCATAGATGTCGGGGCTTTTAAGGCTTGGCGGAGAAGGAGGGATTCGAACCCTCGGTAGGGTCGCCCCTACGCTTGATTTCGAGTCAAGTACATTCGACCACTCTGCCACTTCTCCTGATTCGGTGTCGTTTGTCGAAGACGCAATTCTATCAGGGGCGACGTGCACCAGCGCCGCCCAAGGGCTGCACCACCACACCCGCGCCAGCAGGTGCACCGCCCGTGCTGCCAACAGGGCTGACGGTCATCGAAGCCAATGAGCCACTGAACAAACCACTGTCTTCAATCTCAATCGTGGCGGCACGGTCAGCACGGGTGAACACCAGCAGACTCTTCTTGCCACGCACCGAGGCCACCATCGCCCAACCTTGGCGAGGCAACTGCTCAGCAAAGAAGTTGTAACTGGCATTGGCATCGTTGGGTAACTCAAACACCGCACGGCCCAACCAGCTCTCACCCACGCCAAAAATCAACGATTCACCAGTGCGCAATTTGGTGCCCACAGGCAAAGGCATACGACCGAGTTGCTCCATGCTGGGGCGTTGACCGTTGTCCGCATTGGATTGCGAATCATTGGTGCTCGCGCAAGCAGTCAGCAATGCGGTGATCAACAACAAAAGAAGTTTTTGCATTTCAACCTCGCAACTCAGCCACGCCACCCATGTAAGGGCGCAGCGCTTCTGGCACGCGGATGCTGCCATCGGCTTGTTGGTAGTTCTCCAACACGGCAACCAAGGTACGACCCACAGCCAAGCCAGAACCGTTCAAGGTGTGCACGAGTTCGTTCTTGCCTTGGGCATTTTTGAAACGCGCTTGCAAACGACGCGCTTGGAAGGCTTCACAGTTCGACACCGAGCTGATTTCGCGGTAAGTGTTTTGCGCAGGCAGCCACACTTCGAGATCATGCGTTTTGGTGGCACCAAAGCCCATGTCGCCCGTACAGAGCAACATCACACGGTAAGGCAAGCCGAGCTTTTGCAACACAGCTTCGGCGTGGCCTGTCATTTCTTCCAAGGTCTCGTAGCTCTTGTCGGGGTGCACGATTTGCACCATCTCGACTTTGTCGAATTGGTGTTGGCGAATCAAACCACGCGTGTCGCGGCCTGCGCTGCCAGCCTCAGAACGGAAGCAAGGTGTGTGTGCGGTGAGTTTGATGGGCAATTCGTTTTCGGCCACCACCACGTCGCGCACGAAGTTGGTCAAGGGCACTTCGCTGGTAGGAATCAGGTAGAGCGCTGTGCTTTCGCTGGTGGCTTCGCCCTCTTGGCCGCCCTTCTTGGCGGCAAACAAGTCTTCTTCAAACTTGGGCAACTGGCCTGTGCCTTTGAGGCTGTCGGCGTTCACGATGTAGGGCGTGTAGCACTCGGTGTAGCCGTGCTCTTGGGTTTGCACATCCAACATGAACTGCGCGAGGGCACGGTGCATGCGTGCGATTTGGCCCTTCATCACCGTGAAGCGTGAGCCCGAGAGCTTGACGCCCATTTCAAAGTCGAGGCCCAAAGGCTCGCCCAAGTCGACGTGGTCTTTGGGTTCGAAACCCAAGGGTGCGGGTTCGGTACCGGTGGGGCTCCAACTGCGCAACACCACGTTGCCGTGTTCGTCTTCGCCGGCAGGCACGCTATCGTGAGGCAAGTTGGGCACAGCCAACAACAAGGTTTGCAACTCGGCTTGCAAGGCGTCTAAGCGCACGGCTGAGGTGTCGAGTTCGGTTTTGATGTCAGCCACTTGCGCCATCACGCCGTCGGCGCTCTCGCCTTTGGCTTTCAGCATGCCAATTTGTTTAGACAGCGCATTGCGGCTGGCTTGCAGCTCTTCGGTACGTGTTTGCAGTGTTTTGCGCTCGGCCTCTAAAGCTTGGTACGCATCCACATTCAAGAAAGCTTGTGGGTTTTTGCGCTTTTCGAGTTTGGCAATGACGCTGGGCAGGTCGCGGCGCAGTTGGTTGATGTCGAGCATTGAGTTTCAGTCCTTTTACTTCAGCCCTTTGGGCAGAGGGAATTTGATGGTTTCTTCCACACCATCGAGGGTTCGTACAGACACGGCGCCCAAGGCGCGCATGCGGGCAATCACTTGTTGCACCAAGATGTCGGGTGCTGACGCACCGGCGGTCAAGCCCACACGGGTCACGCCAGCGAACCATTCTTCTTGGAGTTCATCGGCGTTGTCGATCATGTAACTTTGAGCGCCCGAGCGCTGCGCCACGTCGCGCAAGCGATTGCTGTTGGAGCTGGTAGGGCTGCCCACCACGATGACCAACTCGACCTCGTTGCTCAACACCTTCACCGCGTCTTGGCGGTTTTGAGTGGCGTAGCAAATGTCTTGCATCTTGGGCTTGCGAATGTTCGGAAAGCGCGCCACCACGGCTTCGGTGATGAGGGCGGCATCGTCCACGCTGAGCGTGGTTTGCGTGACCACAGCCAAACGCTCGGTTTGTTTAGGCGTCACGTGCGCCACATCGGCCACGTCTTCCACCAAGTAAATGCCGTCGAGCAACTGGCCCATCGTGCCTTCGACTTCAGGGTGGCCTTTGTGGCCAATCATGATGAACTCAAAGCCTTCTTTGTGCAGCTTGGCCACTTCCACATGCACCTTGGTCACCAGCGGGCAAGTGGCATCAAACACGTGGAAGCCACGTCGAGCCGCTTCTTCTTCCACCGCCTTGGGCACACCGTGGGCGCTGAACACCAGCGTGGCGCCCGCTGGCACATCGGCCAAGTCCTCGATGAAGATGGCACCACGACTTTTGAGGTCAGCCACCACAAAGGTGTTGTGCACGATTTCGTGACGCACATACACGGGTGAGCCAAATTTTTCTAAGGCACGGTCGACGATGTCGATGGCACGGTCCACGCCCGCGCAAAACCCACGGGGCGCAGCGAGAACAATTTCTTGCAGGCTGTTGTTGCTCATGGCGATTTACAAAATGCCGATGACGTGCACTTCAAACGTCACGGGCTGATTGGCCAAGGGATGGTTGAAGTCAAACAGTACTTGGTCGTCGGTGACTTGTTGCACCGCGCCCGCAAATGAGCCTTGGCCAGTGGGCGCTGGGAACTGCACCACATCACCCACGTTGTATTGCTCGTCGGGGTCGCCAAATTCTTTGAGCAAGCTCTTGCTCACCCATTGCTGCATGTCGGGGTTGCGCTCGCCAAAGGCCAAGCCCGCAGCCAGCTCAAACGTGGTGTGCGCGCCCTCTTCCAAACCCATCAAATGTTGCTCCAACGCAGGCGACAACTCACCCGAACCCAGCGACAGGGTGGCGGGTTTGTCATTGAACGTGTTGATCACGTCGCCTTGCGGTCCCGAAAGCCGATAGTGCAGCGTCAAAAAAGATGCGGGGCCGATGGTAGGGTGAGCGTTGGATGCAGTCATAGAACTCTCTGTGTTGAACCGACTATTGTAGAAAGCTCTCAATATGGACCGAATGCCCGAACCGATGACCATTGCGCAGCTCCCCGCCGAGATGCGCCCACGCGAAAAGCTGCTCAAACACGGGGCTTCGGCGCTGACGGATACCGAGCTACTGGCTTTGTTTTTGCGCACAGGCATCAAGGGCAAAAGCGTGTTTGTGATGGCGCAAGAGCTGCTGGACCGCTTCAAGGGCTTTGCTGGCCTCATCCACGCCAGTGCGTCTGAGCTGAAAACCTTCAAAGGCATGGGCGGCGACGCCAAACGCTCGCAGCTGGTGGCAGTTCTGGAAATGGCTCGCCGCGCCCTGACCCAACAACTGACTGAAACCACGGTGATGAACTCACCCAATGCGGTCAAGCAATACCTGCAACTTGAACTGGCTCAGCTCAAACACGAGGTCTTTGCCGTTTTGTTTCTCGACGCCCACAACCGCCTGCTGTCATATCAGCCGATGTTTCGGGGCTCGCTGTCACAGACCATGGTTTATCCACGCGAAGTGGCCAAGACCGCCCTCGCCTTGGGTGCCGATGGTGTGGTGCTGGCCCACAACCACCCAGGTGGCACAGTCAAGCCCTCACAAGCCGACATGAAACTCACCCGCACCTTGCAAGAAGCCTTGGCGCTGATTGACGTGACCGTGCGCGACCACATCATCGTGGCGCAGGGCAAGTATTTGTCAATGGCCGAAGAAGGCTTGCTGTGAAAGACTTGTTGCTACTTGGCTGAAACGATGGCACCTCGCAGCGCCAAATTCAGCCGGTCAATTACCTCAGCCCAATCTGAATCGTCTGACAATTTTTCTTTCAGCAAAGAGGCCTGAGCATGGCTCCAAAATGGCGCATCCTCTAATCGGGTGGATGAATTCAAAGGCGAGTGTGTTTGGATGAATTGACGAATGCTGGGCGCATCATTGGGCAACCCAAGTTGTGCAAACAGCTCTGTGAAACCGTGAAAAACTTTGTCCATACAACCTCCTCCTTTTTAGGCGCCAAAATTAAAGCGCAAGCTTGTTGAGACATCTTCGCTCGAACCACTGATTTCAACAAGCTCAAGTCTCAAAAAAAATATACTCAGCCGTGTCTGTACGATGGCAGACAAAACTGAACCAAGCCAGCATTGGCATCACGAAGAAATCACCGCATGAAAGCCAAATCACTGCAAGACTTAGGCGCCATACGCCAGCAAGTGAACGCCGCGGCCCTCGCTGCCGCCGCGGCAGAAGAAGCACGTCGCGACGCTGAGCGCCGTGCTGAGGCAGAACGCAATTTATTCACCCACGCGGTGGGCCATGTCAAACCCATTGCCGCCAAAGCGCGTGTGCTCATCACCCCACAACGCCCAGCCGCGCGCCCCCTGCAACAAACGTTGGACGACAAAGCCGCACTGAGCGAGAGCATGAGTGACGAGTTTGATGTGAGCACCCTGCTTGACGTGGATGATCAGCTCAGCTTCAGACGCCCAGGCATCGGCACCGACGTGACACGCAAACTTCGCAAAGGTGAATGGGCCATGCAAGGCCAGCTCGATCTGCACGGCTTGCGCAGCGACGAAGCCCGCGAAGCCTTAGGCCAATTTGTGCGTGACTCAAAACGCATGGGCTGGCGATGTGTGCGTGTGGTGCACGGCAAAGGCTTGGGGTCTCCTGGCAAAGAGCCGGTGCTCAAAAGCAAAGTTCAGCGCTGGTTGGTGCAAAAAAATGAGGTGCTGGCCTTTGTTCAAGCCAAGCCCTCAGATGGCGGTGCCGGCGCGTTGGTGGTGTTGCTGGGGCCCAGCAACATCTAACGTGGACAAGGCTCACACGCCTTTGTTACGCATCCAATCTGCAGTTTGAAAGAAACTGTTCTTCAATCGCGTGCGCAAGCCTTCAGGCACTTGGGTCTCGCCCATGGCTTGGTCCATGCATGCCACCCACTGGTCGCGTTCTTTGATGCCAATCGCAAAAGGCATGTGACGCATACGCAAACGTGGATGGCCATGTTTTTCAACGTAGTAGTCAGGCCCGCCCAACCAGCCGCACAAGAACATGAACAAGCGTTCGCGTGCGTTGGCCAAGTCGGGGCCGTGTGTGGCGCGTAGATCTAGGTAGCCCGGTTCTAAATCCAACAGGTCGTAAAAACGGTCAACCAAGACACGTACGCGTTCTTCACCGCCTAGCCATTCAAAGGGGGTATCAAAAGGTGGTTTTTCTTCGATTTGCATAGGTCCGATTGTCACTAATCTAGGATGCCCAACCGCTAACGATGCGCCACCAACTTGGAATGACTCTCGGGATCAATCGGGTTTGATGTTGGCCGTGCGGATCAGGCGACCAATGCGCTCGTACTCGCCAGGCAAGAATTTCGCCAAGGTGGCTGCATCACCGTTCGCGGGCGTCACGCCGACGCCGTTGAGCTTTGCAATCACATCAGGGTTCTTGAGCGTTGTAGACAGGGCTGCGGACAGTTTGGCCACCACATCCTTAGGCGTTTTGGCTGGTGCAAATACGGCATACCAAGCCGAAAAGTCGAACTGCGGAAATCCAGCTTCCGCAAACGTGGGGACATTCGGAAAGTCTGCCAACCGCGCAGGCGCCCCGACAGCCAGTGCACGCACTTTGCCCGATTTGAGCAGCGGCATGCAGTTGGTGGCCGTGTCAAAAATCACCGGCACACGGCCGCCCATCAAGTCCAAGATGTGCGCATTGCCACCTTTGTAGGGCACATGTGTCATGTCAATCTTATTTTGCGAAGTGAACAGCTCGCCCGCCAGATGCAACGGTGAACCGTTGCCAGAAGAGCCGTACATCACACCCTTAGGATCTTTTCGAGCAGCATCGACCACATCCTTCAAGGTCTTGAAGGGCGAGTCACTGAAAGTAATGGCGATGATGGGCGCGCTGCCAATCATCCCAACTGGCTCGAAATCCTTGAGCGGGTCATAGTCGGCCTTGAGCATATTCGGACTTGCCGCATGCGTGGCTAAGCCGCCAATCAGCAAGGTATGACCATCCGCGGGCGCACGGGCCACGGCACTGGCGCCTAACAGCGCAGCAGCGCCGGGTTTGTTGTCAACCATGGCAGTGGCGTTCAATGCCTCGGCCATTTTTTGACCGATCAAACGACCCAACATGTCATTGGCGCCGCCAGCCGGATAAGGCACAACAAAGGTCATGGTTTTGCTTGGGAACTGACCTTGTGCCATCGCCGATAAACCTAGGCTAGACATCAACGCAGATGCCAACAAAGTACGACGGGTTGTGGTGTGTTGATTGATCATGGATGCACTCCTGAGTTGCGCATAAATACTGTTTGTTAAACCGATGGATCCGAGATGACTTTCGTAGGCCAACTTCATTCGAGTCGAATATTGGCTTCTTTGATTAATTTCTGAGACTTACTCATGTCGCTGGCTTGAAATTTTTGAAATTCATCCATACGGCCACCAGAAACAATCAAGCCTTGTTGAACAAGCGTGTCTTTTAAGTCGGTGGCGAGGGCTTTGTTCACCTGAGCGTTCAACAGTTCTTTGATGTCGTTGGGAACTTTGGCGGGTGCCCACAAACCGTACCAGCTGTAAAACTCATAGCCCGGAATGCTCTCACCCACAGTGGGTACATCGGGCAGGTTAGGCGCACGTTTAGCTGAGGTCACAGCAATCACACGCAGCAAACCGCTCTTGTGGTACTGCAACGAGCCAAGAATCGGATCAATAAAGCCATCAATTTGTCCGCCAACCAAATCTTGGAAAGCAGGTGCAGTGCCTTTGTAGGGAACAACGGTGTAATCGAGTCCACCATTTCTCTTCAAAAGTTCAGTGGCCAAATGTCCTGCTGAACCCACCGATCCAACTGCAAAAGTCATTTTTCCAGGATTCGCTTTGGCATAAGCGATCAACGATTTCACATCCGTCACGGGTAGGTTTTTATTGATGGAAACCGACAAAGGTGCTTTCGCAACCAAAGCAACGGGTGAAAAATCGTTTTCAACAGAATACGGCACCTGCTTCATGGTCATGGGTGCCGTCGTGAATGTGGAAGCATTGAAGAGCAAGGTATATCCGTCTGTTGGCGCTTTAGCAACGACGTCCGCTCCAATAATGCCATTGCCACCCGGTCTGTTTTCAACAATGAATTGCTGTCCAAGTTGCACGCTGAGTTTCTGTGCGAGCTGCCTGCCGACCGAGTCTAAAGTCCCACCAGGCGGGAACGGGATGATCATCTTGACCGGTTTATTGGGATAGGTCTGTGCAAATGCAGAGTGTGAAACAGACAGTGTCAACAATGAGGCGAGGACCGCACCCACTATTGGAAAATTAAAACGTCTCATAACTATCTCCTTTTTTTATAAAAATTAAAGCGATGACCCACCGCACATCACCAAGTGCTGCCCTGTCATCGCACCTCCATACGGCCCCACCAAAAAAGCGGTAAGCGCCGCGACCTCAGCGACATCCACAAAACGACCGATAGGAGGCAACTTGGGTGGCGTGTGTGCACGCGCTGGATCTCTTAAAAATGGGGTGTCAGTTGCGCCAGGGGCTATCACGTTGGCTGTGATGCCACGCGGCGCCAGTTCCGCCGCCCATGAGCGCGTCATACCAATCAAGGCCGCCTTGGTCGCCGCATACTGACTTCTTGTGGGGGCACCGTTGGCAACTCGACTGCCAATCAGAACAATGCGAGCCCCATCAGCCATCGAAGACAACAGACCATTGGCAAGCCCTTCCGCAGCTTGCACATGGACCTTCCACATGGCGAGTCCATCCTCTGAATTGATCGCCCCTAATGCCGCTGTTCTCATAAAACCCGCCGCATGCACAAATGCATGGATGGGTTGGCCATCCATTTGAATTTGCTGGCAAACAAGAGAAAGCCCAGCAATGTCTGAGACATCAGCCTGAACAATTCGAAGACGCTCGTGCGTCCATGACATGGGCGAACGACAGACACCCATCACATCCCAACCGTCTTGCAACAATCGTTCAGTAATTGCGCGTCCGATTCCGGAGCTGCATCCGGTGACAATGGCTTTACGAGACTCATTCATCTTTCACGCCGCGGGCTAGTGGGCCGAGCTTGAAACAATCCAGTCAGGCATCACTTTGGCATGACGGATATGTTGACGGAACACCGTGTAGGCGACATGCAGTGCTCCATCTGCTGTTTGGCGCAATGAAGGATATGAGTACTCTCGGTTGACGCTGCGTGCCGAGTCATTGCTCATGCAATACCCATCGCCGACTTCAAGATGACGCTTCCAAGGCCACGTTTGCCCATCATCCTCTGACAAAGCAAGCGTCATGGGAGCTCTTGGGGCGCCCCAAAATGCACGGCGCTCATTTGAAACATGAGATGACTTGACTTCATGCTTCGAAGCATCACCGTCCTCAAGTTCATCGTACAAAGAAGCTCGACGTTCTGTCGCATCCAGCGCACTGCTGTGATTGAAAATCATGGCCAAACGACCGTCTTTCAATCGCAGCGCTTGAATGGATGAGTTGTTGTTGGGCAGCTCTGTGGGGACAGGTGTTGACCATGTCAGACCGCCATCGACACTGCTGGTCGTATAGATGAAATCTGCCCAGCGACTTCTGAAAAATGCGAGCAGCTTGCCATCCGCAGCAGGAACGATGTTCATATGGACACAACCTATGCTGTTTGGCACTTCGATGCGTGTCCAACTCTTGCCTTGATCCGTTGAACGAAGGACGGCACTCAGATCATGACTGCCATCCCACTTCTCCCCTGGGAGGATTCGACAATCAAACGTAGGCAGCAGCCATGTACCGTCTGTGTGGACATGAATGGGTTGGCGAACAAATGTCCCAAGTGCCAAGCCATCCATTTGCTCCGTGGCGCCCCAAGACATGCCGTTATCTTTGGAAATTCGTCGGCGAACAATGGCTGTGTCTTGATTGCCAGACTGCTGTGCGGTATGCAGCAGCCAGAGTTCCCCATTGGGGGCAGGAAAGAGAATCGGATTTTGTTCCGAGCGCTCAGCATCATTTGACAGCTGCACAGGCGCAGACCATGTATCAGATTCAGGATTCAACTTAGACATGAAAACAGAAATGTCTGATTTGCCCTCCATCGATCCACCAAACCAAACACAAGCAAGCGTTTGATCATGGAGCACCATGAGATTGGCGGCATGCGCTTGAACGCACAACGATTGCAAATCGGCCACCTGCCGTTTGGGATCTTCTTGATGCACAGACAATTGAGCTTTGTTCATACGGAGTCTCCTTAAGACTTGTTCGTGAATGACTGACGCATTTCAGGAGAAGGGCCGGCCACCAAGTGCCCCGCTGGTAATTTCTTTCCTGCCAATGTGTCAATGATGTTTTGCGCGGTGAGCGTGGCTACTTTTTTCGCCGCATTTCGCGTGACGCCTGCGACATGCGGTGTCAAAACGACATGCGCCATCGAGAGCAAGGGGTTATCTGATTGAATGGGTTCAACCTCAAAGGTATCTAAACCTGCGCCGCCCAGATGACCACTTTTCAATGCGTCGATCAGGGCCGCCTCATCAAGGATGGCGCCCCTTGCCGTGTTGATCACGATGCTGCCTTGCTTCATCAAACCAAGCTCTCGTGTGCTGATCATTCCCTTGGTTTGTTCAGTCAACGGGCAATGCAAACTCAAAATATCAACCTGAGCCAAGAACGTATCGAAATTTTTTTCCAATCGAAACTCACCAGCATGCTGACGACGGGTACCGCTGAACACCACGACCTCGGCCCCCATGGCTTTCGCCAAACGAGCCGTGCTTTGCCCAATGCTGCCGAAGCCCACGATGCCAACGACTGAGCCACGGAAATCACGGCCTAGCCAAGAAGTCCCCTCCCAACCGCCGTGCTTCACCTTCGCATCCAGCGTGTTCAGATTTCTAACCAGCGTCAACATCAGCGCCACAGCATGCTCGGCCACGGCGTCTGCATTGGCACCTGCTGCCACCGTGACCGTCACGCCTCGTTGGGTCGCCTCCCCCAGATCAACGCTGTCAACACCTGCACCATTTTTGGCAATGATTTTTAAATGCGAAGTTGAGCCCAACACTTTGGCGGTGAATGGTTTAGACCCTCTCAGTAAAACCGCATCTACTTTTTCCGTTGATAACTTCTGAATCAAGGTTTCTTCGTTGATGGGCTCCTCCATGAATTCAATGTGCCCGCCTGCATCACGCAGCATCTGCTGCGCTTCAGGAAGCAAATGTGGAGCCGTCACAAGAACATGAAATGAAGACATTGTTTACTTTCGAATTTCAAAATTGCATTAAAGAATCAACCATTCAATGCAGGCAAAAGCTTTTTAGGATTCAATAGATTTTTCGGATCCAGTGCCCGTTTGACTTGCCACATCAGCTCAAGCTCAACGCTTGTTTTGTATTGCGTCAAATCATCTCGCTTGGCTACGCCGATGCCGTGTTCGGCAGAGATGGAACCATTCAGGCTGTGAACCAAATCATCAACAGCTTTAGAAACAGATTTGTAATGGTCATTCAAGTAAGACTTGGCGTCTTGGTCAGCAGGTCGCAATGGGTTGAAGTGGACATTGCCATCCCCCATGTGCCCATAAATCACCATACGGCTGTCAGGTGCCAAGGACTTCACGCTCGCCATCGCCTTCTCAAGAAATTGAGGGATGCTAGACAGCGGCACAGACACATCACACTTGATGCTGCCACCCGTGCGTGTTTGGGCATCAGAAATTTCTTCACGAATGCGCCAAAACGCCTGAACGTTGGAAAGATTGGAAGCCACAGCGGCATCGTGGGCCAACGCTTTGTCCATGCCAGCTTCCAGAACTTCCATCATGGTGTTGTCCAGAACGTCCTGAGAACCTGTCGACGTCAGCTCCAGCAAAATCATCCAAGCGGGTCGGCCTGCTAACGGTGGCGTGATGCCTCCCAGATAAGCGCAGACCAAGTCCATGGCATCCGCAGACACCAGTTCAAATGCAGTGACCAGCGGTCCAGCCATTCGTTTGGCAAGACCCAGAAGCTCAACGGCGGCAGCGGGACTCTCAACGGCCACAAATGCCACGGCCACAGATTGAGGCTTGGGCATGAGTTTGAGAACTGCGCTTGTGATAATGCCGAGCGTGCCTTCTGAACCCACAAAGAGATTTTTCAAGTCATAACCCGTGTTGTCTTTGCGCAAACCCTTCAACGAAGAGTAAATACGACCATCGGGCAAAACCGCTTCAATGCCAAGCACCAAATCACGCATATTTCCATAGCGCAGAACTGCGGTTCCGCCAGCATTGGTCGCCATATTGCCGCCAATTTGGCAAGAACCTTCCGAGCCAATTCGCAAAGGGAATAAGCGATCAGCTTGCTCAGCGGCGGCTCTGGCACTGCTCAAGGTCACGCCGGCTTCAAGTGTCATGGTGTCGTTGACGGTGTCAATGGCAACCACCTTAGACATGCGACGCAAATTCAACACAATGCAATCTGCAGCAGGATCAGCTTCGGGCACTGCGCCCCCCATCAAAGATGTGTTACCACCTTGGGGAACGACTTGAATTGAATGGTTGTGACAAAAAACCATCACACGACTGACTTCATCCGTCGTTGCGGGCAAGACCACAGCCATCGCATTGCCGCGATACAGTTTGCGGTAATCCGTGGTGTAGCTCTCGGTATCCGCCTCTGCCGTCAGGCAAGCGTTGGCACCCACAATACGAGTCAGCTCAGAGAGCAATTTTTCACGCGTGTTCATTCTTATTAATAACCTGCACTAGGTTTCTCTGGTGATGGGATGGATGTATCTACGAAGGATGAAGCCAGCTTGCGAGCAGCATTTGCAAACATCACAATGTCGACACCAGTGGCAACGAAGGTGCAGCCCAGCTCAAGGTAGCGACGCGCCAATTGAGGATCAGACGTTAAAGTCCCTGCGGCTTTACCGCTCGCAACGATGGTTTTCATGGCTGATTCAATGGCAGCCTGCACATCAGGATGACCAGGATTTCCCAAATGCCCCATAGAGGCGGCCAAATCTGTGGGTCCGATGAAGACACCATCCACACCGTCTACGCTACAAATTTCTTTTAAATTTTCAAGTGCAAGAACAGACTCTGCTTGCACAAGAAGGCACACCTCATCTCCGGCAACCTTGACGTAATCAGAACGGGCGTTCCAACGTGAAGCGCGACCAACTGCGCTGCCAACACCTCTGACGCCAAAAGGTGGGTAACGCGTTGCTTTCACAATTTGTTTGGCCTGCTCAGCGGTGTCAACCATGGGGACTAAAAGATTTTGAACACCAATTTCAAGCAACTGCTTGATGAGCGCGACATCGCCATTCACAGCACGGACAACGGGCTGCGAACGATACGGCGCCACTGCCTGCAATGAGGCCAATGTGCTTCTGAGATCGTTGGGCGCATGCTCACCGTCAATCAACAACCAATCGAATCCAGCCGACGCACTGACTTCTGCCAAATAAGCATCTGACATTGCCAACCAAAACCCAATTTGCGCTTGCTTGTTAGACAGTGCGGCCTTGAATGAATTACCAACTACAACGCCCTGCATCATTGAACTCCTTGGCAAAGGTACTTGATGTGCTGATAGTCATCTAAGCCATGCACCGAACCTTCTCGGCCATAGCCAGATTCCTTGACACCACCGAATGGGGCCGCTTCAGCGGCTACGGCACCTTCGTTGATACCCACGATGCCAGACTCAAGTGCTTCAGCCACACGCCAAATACGCGCTGGGTTTTGCGTGTAGAAATACGCAGCAAGACCAAATGGCGTGCCATTGGCTTCAGCAATCACTTCATCTTCCGTTTCAAACTTAGTCACCGGCGCGATGGGGCCAAAGGTTTCTTCACAAGCGCACGCCATATTGGGCGTCGCATGGATCAACACTGTCGGCGCGTAATACGCGGCGCTAGGTGCATCCTCTCTGGTGATTCGATGCCCCCCCGTCATGATCACGGCGCCTTTGGAGACGGCATCCTTCACGTGGCGATCAATTTTTTCTACCGCACGTTCATTGATCATGGGCCCGATTTGAGAATTGGGATCTGTGGCAGGCCCTACATGCAATGCGGCCACACGCTGCGAGAGCTTCTGCACGAATTCATCGTGAACTTTGGCTTGAACATAGACACGATTGGGGCACACACAGGTTTGTCCACCGTTTCTAAATTTTGCGACCATCAATCCATCCACAGCCGCATCAATGTCTGCGTCTTCAAAGACGATGAACGGTGCATTACCGCCCAATTCCAATGAGAGCTTCTTCAGCGTATCAGCCGACTGTCTCGCCAGATGGATGCCCACAGGCGTGCTACCTGTGAAGCTAATCTTTCGCACACGCTGATCTGCAAGCCACACATCGACAACTTCAGAGGCACGCTCTCGAGATGCCGTCACGATATTCAACACGCCCGCAGGAACCCCTGCTTCATGCGCGAGCTTGACCAGTGCCAGTGCCGTGAGCGGCGTATCCTCCGCGGGCTTGGCGATCACCGTGCAGCCAGCAGCCAGTGCTGGCGCAATTTTTCGAGCAATCATGGCGGCTGGGAAATTCCATGGCGTGATCACCGCCACAACACCCACAGGCTCTCGCAACGCCATCAAGCGCTTGCTGCGAACTGGCGTGGGAATGATTTCGCCATTTGAGCGTGTGGCCTGCTCGGCAAACCACTCCACATAGCTAGCGGCGTACAGCACTTCGCCACGACCTTCGGCCAAAGGCTTGCCCTGCTCTCGTGAAATCAACTTACCAAGATCATCTTGATGTTGAATGATCAAGTCATTCCATTTTTTAATGATGGTGGCGCGGTCCTTGGCAGGCACCTGCTTCCAACTGTGAAAAGCTGCATCCGCGGCTTCAAGTGCTGATTTCGCATCTGACGCACAACCTGCAGGCACCTTCGAAATCAGGTGCCCATTACTGGGATCGGTCACTTCGAGCCATTCATCTGCAATTGCGCTTGGGCACCAGTTGCCGTTGATGAAGTGACGCGATTCAATCAGGTCTTCGCGAGACATATTTAACGAATTAGTTTGTGTCACTTTTAACTCACGATCCCAATATGCCAAGGTACGAACTCGTGATCCCCGAGTCCCAGAAGTTCGCTTTTTGTCGGCTCGCCAGATGCGTGGCGCAAGATAGCCTCGAAAATTTTCTGTCCCATTTCTGGCAGGCTCACATTGCTGTCGAGAATCACGCCGCAATTGATGTCCATGTCACCTTTGAGGCGTTCATACATCGCTGTATTACTGGCCAGCTTGATGGTGGGCGCAGGCTTTGAGCCAAACATAGAGCCCCTGCCCGTTGTGAAGCAAATCAAATTTGCACCACTCGCAATTTGCCCAGTGGCCGACACGGGGTCGTAGCCCGGCGAGTCCATGAAGACAAAACCTTTTTGATCGATGGGCTCTGCATAGGCATAAACACCTTGCAAAGGCGTAGTGCCGCCTTTCATTGCGGAACCCAGCGATTTTTCAAAAATATTGGCCAAGCCACCAGCTTGATTTCCAGGTCCAACAACGCCGTTAAATTGGCCGTTATGTCCACGTGTGTACTCTGCCCACCAATCCAATTGGTCGAGCAATTTCTGCCCCACCTCAGGCGTCACTGCGCGACGCGTGAGCATGTATTCGACGCCATGAATTTCAGGCGTTTCTGACAAGATGGCCGTGCCGCCATGCCTGACAAGAATGTCCATGGCAGCACCTAACGCTGGATTTGCCGTGATGCCAGAAAACCCATCTGAGCCACCGCATTGCAGTCCGATACTGATGTGACTGGCCGAAACGGTTTGTCGTTTGTATGCGTTGGCAAGGGGCAGCATCTCTTCTACGGCCTTGATACCCGCGTCAATCATCTCCTGAGTGCCACCGACTTCTTGCATCACAAATGGCTTGAGCAATCTTCCCGCTTTCAACCCTTGAGACTCAACCAAATCTGCCACTTGATTGCGCTCGCAACCCAAGCCAACCACCAACACGCCAGCCATGTTGGGATGTTTGGCGTAACCCGCCAGTGTGCGTCGCAACAAATCAAAATGCGGGCTCGGCGAGGACATGCCGCAGCCTGTTGTCTGAGGAAATGCCGCTACGCCATCAATGTTCGGATAGTCTTTCAAACGTTCGGGTGTGAAATGCGCCGCGATACGAGTGATTGCAGTGGCAGAACAGTTCACCGATGCAAGAAGGCCGATGAAGTTTCTTGTGCCGACGCGCCCATCTTCACGCACATACCCTTGAAATGTGGCTCGCTCAGACTCGGGCACGTAATCAACTGGACGCACATCTAAACCAAACCCAGGATCTCGATCAAAGTCAACCAAGGCAATGTTGTGCGAATGGACGTAATCACCTGGCTCAATGTCTCTGGCCGCAACGCCAATGACAGCGTTGTATTTTTTAATTTGCGCACCTTGTTGAATTCGTTCAGCGGCCACTTTGTGCCCAGCTGGAATTTGAGCTCTTGCCCGAGCCGCTAAGTTAGGCAGCTCTTGTCCAATCGCAATTGGCGCTTTCGCGATGAGGACGTTATCGTTGGCATGCAAACGAATGAGATTGTTTTGATTCATGCTCAACCTTTGGCCATCAGTTCACTCAGATTTAAACGACGAATGAGGTCCGTCTCTTCTCGGTAAACCTGCATGACATATTTTTTGTAATCCGGCCCATCCAAGTACATCAATGGCGAGTCAATGCGAGCTGCAACGGCTTTGAATTCCTCGCTGTTCACCGCAGCCCTAAATGCGTCACGCAATTTTTTCTCCGCACCGGCGGGAATTCCTGCAGGCGCGCCAATGCCATTGGGCGCTTCAACCACCAGGTTGAAACCTAACTCTTTCAATGTGGGCGTCGTGGCGAAACGCTCTGAACGCTTCTCGCCAAACGTGGCAAGCAATCGCATCTTTCCACCTTCAACATGGGAAGCCCACGATCCGGAGTCAACCAGCATGTCGACCTGTCCGCCTAGGGTGTCATTGAGGGCGGCAGCTCCGCCTTTGTACGAGATGGCGTTGAATTCCACGCCTGCAACGATGGCGAATTGCTCCATGCCCACATGCGTGGCACCACCCACACCTGCATGGGCGTAGCTGACCTTGCCAGGGTTAGCCTTGGCATAGGCAACCATTTCTTTGACCGTTTTGAATCGAGATTCCGCCAGCACGGCAATGCCAAATGTTTGACCAGATGTGCGCGCTAGGTACGTGAAGTCTTTGAGTGGATTCGCCTGTAAAACACCCAACTGAGAGAATCGTGTGACGGAGATTGGAATCTGCCCAATCGTGTACCCGTCTGGTTTCGCAGAGGCCAGCGCTTTTGCTCCAATCATTCCTGCCGCACCCGCTTTGTTTTCTACGGCAATGGGCTGTTTCAAAATTTGCGAAGCCACTAGGCACATGGCACGCATGGATTGATCCGCTGTGCCGCCTGCTGGCCAAGGGCAAATGAACGTGATGGGTTTGCTAGGGTACGCATCGGCTGCAATGGCCAGACTTGGCGCAAGCAACACACCACCCGAATAGGCAACTCCCTCAAGAAATTTCCGGCGAGTTTGTTTCAGAGTTGTCATACGGCACCTTTCAAGTGGTTTTTATCTATTCAATGCCGCCATCTTCCTTTCTTGAAACATAACTGTCCAATGCATAATTGGAATGGATTCATGAGCTAATGGTTAACATTCTCCAAACATGGCACAAATTGACAGAGCGCTGCGCTCCAACCTCAAACTTCGACATCTTCAGCTGGTTGTGGCTTTAGACGAGTTTCGCCACCTGGGGCGTACGGCCGAGTTCCTCACCGTCACTCAACCTGCAATTTCAAAGATGTTGACCGAGGTCGAGGACATGCTGGGAAAGCAATTGTTTGACCGTTCCCGGCGCGGCACGGAGCCCACCATCGCGGGCCTCGCCATCATCAGATTTGCGCGATCGGTTCTCGCGGAATACGAGCGAACCAGAGAAGAAATCGATGCCCTTGAAAAGGGTGTTGCGGGTCGTACCAAGGTAGGCTTTATGGTTGTTGCCATGCCGACGCTACTCGCCCCAGCTGTCGCGCAGCTCAAAAGCGAGTCACACATCGCGACCGTGCTCATGGAGGAAGGCGATCTCACCCATTTGTTGCCGAAATTACGCCTAGGGGAGTTGGATCTTTTTGTAGGAAGGCTAGAGCCCGGCTATGCATCGCCCGATTTGCTCACAGAAGCGCTCTACGACGAAAAAATGTGCATTGTTGTGAAACAAGGACACGCTTTGTCAACCCAGCGAAAAGTCACTTGGGAAGACTTACAAAATTTAAGATTTGTTGCCCCACCCTCATGGGCGTCCATGCGCGTCAAGTTTGAACAACAATTTTTCAAGCATGGACTTCAACCGCCCAAAGACATTGTTGAAACCGCATCATTTCTAGGCCAGATCACCTTCATCTCTGAACAGAATTCGGCCGCCTTGATGGCGCAATCTGTGGCAGAGCACTTCTCTGATCGTGGGCTGGTTCATATTGTGAACCTAGAGGTACCTGTCGACGTTCCACCGGTTGGATTGATCACCATGAGGGATAGAAAACCAACACCAATCACCCAACGGTTATCGGAAATTATGCGCACCAACGCGCAAGCAAAGAAGGCCTCTAACCGCCATAGGAAATCTTGATAGCAATTGGGGCCGTGTGCGGCGCGTAGATCAAGGTAGGTTCAGATGTTTGGCCGCCTCACGCACCGTCAAGCCTGACAGGTTGGTGCGGTGTTGCACCAAAAAGTCGGTCACCGCTTGGGGATTCCAGCGCGCATAGTCGCGTAACGCCCAGCCAATGGCTTTGCGAATGAAAAACTCTTTCTCATCGGCCAGTTGTTGTGCATAGCCAAACAAACGAGTGGGGTCGGTGTCTAAGCGCCAGCTCAGCTGATGCAGCATGGCCGAGCGACGTACCCAAAAACTTGGGTGTTTCAACCAAGCATCCATGACCTGGGCTGCATCTTGTTTGTGCTGCGCCGCTGCGTGCAGCACCTCGGCGATGACGGCACTCAGCCCATCCGCGGTTTCCCACCATGACTCGCGCAACAGCAAGGCTTGTAAAGCGGGCAAATCGCTCACGCTCAACATGGCACTGTGTTTGCGCAGCAAGTCAACGGCGGTGTAGCGATATTCACGCTGGGGCTTTTGCCACAGCAGCTCGGCAGTGGTCAGCAAATCATCTGCGCTTTGCCAACGCACGTTGCCAATGCCTTTCACCGCTGCACGGCGCACGGGCGCTGGCAAACCCAAGAACTCAAATTGGTTGAGCAAGTAGGCTTTCATGGCCTCAGCTCTTGTCTCATCAGCCAAAGGCGCTAGGGCACGTTGCACCGCGAGCAAAAACTGCTGAGGTGCCATCGTCGCAGCACTCATGACGCCTGTCGCAAGGTCTGCACCACGGGGCGACGCAGCACATCGCGCAAGCCCCACCAGCCAGCAGCTAAGGCCAGCAATGCGCCCACCACGGCACCCAGCACGGGCACCCAAGGGCTGGCCGTCCATTCGAATTCAAAAGCAAAGCGGGCCAAACCCCAGCCCATGGCCATAGCCACGCAAGTAGCCAAAAAGCCAGCGAGCGCGCCCACGCCAGCCAACTCAGCACGTTGCACATTCGCCAGCAGTTGGTTAGACGCGCCCAACGCACGCAACACAGCGTATTCGCGCGCACGCTCTTCGCGCGTGGCCGTGACAGCCGCAAACAACACGACCAAACCTGCCGCCAAGGTGAACAAGAACAAAAACTCCACCGCGCTCACCACTTGACCCAACACGCTTTGCACTTGGTTCAAGGTCGCGCCCATGTCTACGCTGGTGACGTTGGGGAAGCGGTTGATGAGTTGGTTGTCGAACGTGGGCGCAGGTTGACCAAGCACTGCCTCACGCTGCGGCGCACGAAAGGCAGCAATGTAGGTGGTCGGCACCTCAAAACCTGCATCTGTGGTCAAGCGGCTGACGGGGTACATGACAAAGAAGTTGGCACGCATGGACGTCCAATCCACACGTCGCACCGACGTGATGCGTGCTTCGCGCAACATTCCCGCGATGTCAAAACGCAAACGATCCCCCAGCTTGAGGTTCAGGGTTTTGGCAACGCCTTCTTCGATGCTCAAGTCGTTCGGATTTTCAGCTTGCCATTGGCCTTGGACCACGGTGTTGTGCTCAGGCTTTTCCGCGCTGAATGAGACGTTAAATTCTCGGTCAGCCAAGCGTTTGGCACGTTCGTCGGTGTAGCTATCGGGCGTGACGGTGACATCGTTCACCGCCACCAAACGACCGCGCACCATGGGGTACCAATCCAACTTATGCACGCCCGCTTCGCGCAAGGTTTGTAAAAACGGTTCAGCTTGCGTGGGTTGAATATTGATGACAAACCGATTGGGCGCATCCGCCGGCGTGGCATTGCGCCAGCTGCTGATGAGGTCTGTGCGTAGCAACACCAACAACGCCAAGGCCAACAAGCCCACAGCCAATGAACTCACCTGCACCATCGCATAGACGGGGCGAGCACTCACCTGACGCGTGGCCAGCATCAACCAAGGCGGTGCACTGCCCTCGACCACGCTGCGGCGCAGCACTTGTACGGCCAACCAAGCCATGCCCGCAAACAACAACACCGCGCCTGCAAAGCCGCCGACCACCATGAGGCCGAGTTTCAAATCACGGCTAACAGCAATCAACAACACCGCAAAACCTGTCAGTCCCAAGGCCCACACACTGAGCGTGGTGGCTTTGAGTTCGCCCATATCGCGACGCATCACGCGCAGCGCAGGTACGCTGGCCAACTGCAACACGGGTGGCAAACCAAACGCGAGCAACAAGGTCAAGCCTGCGCTCAAGCCGTACACAAAAGGCCATACGCTGGGGGCTGGCAATTCGGTCTCGACCAAGCCTTTGAGCAAGGCCACGAACACCCCATGCACGGCATACCCCAAGGCCAAACCCAACACGCTGGCAAAGGTGCCCACCCACACAAACTCTGCGGTGTACGACAAGGCGATGTGGCGTTGGCTCAAGCCCAACACGCGCAACATGGCGCAATCATCCAAGTGACGTGTGGCAAATGTGCGTGCGGCCAAAGCCACAGCTACGGCGCTCAACAAGGCCGCCAACAAGGCAACCAGGTTTAAAAACTTCGCGGCACGGTCTAAGGTTTGGCGCATCTCGGGGCGTCCCGCCTCGAGCGACTCCACACGCACACCACGCACTTCTGGCTTTTTGCTCTCGGCGTCAACCCAAGCCAAAAAGTTTTTGGCAGCTGCATCTGGGCCGACCACGGCATAACGCCACGTGATGCGGCTGGCCGGTTGGATCAAAGCTGTAGCGGCTAGGTCGACACTGTTCATCAACACGCGCGGTGCGAAATTCATGAAGCCCGCGCCACGGTCGGGCTCGTGCACCAACACGCGGCTGATGCGCAAGCGGCTGTTGCCCAGTAACACACTGTCGCCCACATCGAGGCCCAGGGCTTCTAAGCCCGCAGCCTCGACCCACACTTCGCCACTGGCAGGGATGGCGGTGGTTTTCGCTGCAACTTCTGCTTGCGCCAAACTGCTGGCCACTTGAAGTTCACCACGCAAAGGGTAGCCTGCTTCAACCGCTTTGAGTGCGACCAAACGGCTGTTGCTGTCAGCGCCGTTGTGCGATGCGCCACGCGCCATGGTCGGAAAGCTCAAGGTGCTCACGCCTTGCAAGCCAGCATCTTTGGCTCGTTGCACGATGTGAGCAGGGGTAACTTGGTCGCTCACCACCACCACATCGCCGCCTAGGAGCTGACGGGCATCGCGTTGCAAACCACCGTTCAAACGGTCGGCCAAAAAGCTCACCGAACTGAGCGCCGCCACTCCCAAAGCCACAGCCACCACCAGCAAGCGCAGCTCACCCGCACGGGCATCACGCCAGAGCGTGCGCCACGCTTGCGTCCACCATGTCACGCCAGTGGGTGGGTTTTGATTTGGATTGGTAACTTGCGAGAGCTCATTCATACGGGGTTCACCTTTTGCACGCCACCTACAGCCAACGTTGGGTCTAACTGCAAACGTGCCGATGCGGTGTAGCAAAGAAAGTGTTTATTGGTGGCACGACCAATCGCGCACAGCTGCAAGCGCGTGGCCACGTCGTAGCCCATTTGCGTGATGCCGCTGCGCGACACCACCACGGCCACGCCCATTTGCGCAGACTTCATCACCATCTCGCTGGTCAAACGACCGGTGGTGTAAAAAATTGAATCGGCGTTGGCGGTGACACCGTTCATCCACATCCATCCTGCGATGGTGTCGATGGCGTTGTGACGGCCTACATCTTCGACAAAGACTTGCATTTGCTCGCCACTGAACAGCGCGCAACCGTGCACCGAACCTGCTGACTTGTATGTGCTTTCTTGCAAACGAATGGCGTTGAGTACGCCATACAAACGCGCTTGGCTGATGCGTGCATCTGGCAGCGTCACGTTATCGATCTCGCCCATCAAGTCGCCAAACACGCTGCCCTGACCGCAGCCAGTGGTCACCACGCGCTTTTCGGTGCGCGCTGCAATGTCAGCAATGCCGTGGCGGGTTTTGACAGCGGCCACACCTGCGCCGTCTTCACCGGCTTCCCAGTCGACGGTAATGGATTCGACTTCGCTCACATCCTCCACCAAACGCTGGTTGCGTAAATAGCCCAGCACCAGCAGCTCGGGATGTGCGCCCAAGGTCATCAACGTGACGATTTCGCGTTTATCCACATAGACCGTCAACGCGCGCTCGGCGGGGATGGAGACCTGCTCGCGCGTACCATGCTCGTTGACCACATCGATGTGACGGGTCAGTTCAGCTTGGGCTTGGGTGAGACGGGGCAGCACGGCAGAGATAGAAATAGCGATAGACATAAGCAGACAAGGCTACAACAAAAAGGGCCGACACCTTTCGGTGCGGCCCGATCACAGCGACGCTGTATGGATTATTTTTTAGCCGGTGCAGAAGGTGTAGCAGCTTTGGCTGTCGCTGCGGGGGCAGATGCTGCCGCAGCAGGTGCAGAAGCAGCGGCCTCAGGTGGCGTGTAAACAAACTTGCCGGGGTCAGCACACGGGGGCGTGGTCTCGGGCTTGCCTGCTTTGGCTTTGTTGGTCTTTTGCACGTGGGCGGCCACTTTGTCTTGCGACTTGCACAACAAGTAGGCGTCAGCCTTGGCCGTGTGTGCGGTCTTAGCGGCAGCTTCAGCAGCCTTGGCTTTGGCTTCGTCGTTGGGGGCGGGCAATTTGGCAAAGGCCGTGACGCTGACAGCAGCCAAGATCAGTGCGAAGAGTGCTTTGTTCATTTTGTTCTCCTGTTCAGCGCGTCAAACGTGCGCTGTGGTGCCCGAAGTTTCTTCGGAGCGGTGGGCTGGAATCTTGCCTGCCTTGATGTCGTCATGCCAGAGTTCGTGGTGCTCTTTGGCCCACGTCTCGTCCACATAGCCGGTTTGCATGGCTTTGTAAGCGCCTTCCATGCCGATGGTGCCCATGTAGATGTGGCCCATGAACATGGTCATCATCAACAGCGTGGCAACCGCATGAATCATGTGTGCCATTTGCATGGTGCTGCGCTCGTACACGAGGAAGGGAATGATTTTGTCGAGCACAAAGCCAGACGCCACCACCACCAAGCCGAGACCAAACACACCCGCCCAGAACACCACTTTCTCACCCGCGTTGAAACGGTGCGAAGGCACTTCTTTGCCACTCAGCAAACCACCACCTTTGAGAATCCATGTGATGTCTTCTTTGCTAGGCAAGTTGTCTTTCACAAACGTCACAAACACGATGATCAGTGAGACCGCAAACAGCGGACCTGCAAAGTTGTGCGCGTTCTTTAACAAGTATGTGATCCAACCAAACAAGGTGTCGCCAATGATGGGCTGAATGAAGAACTTGCCAAACGCCATGGTGATGCCAGACACAGCCAAGACCACAAATGCAATGGCATTAGCCCAGTGAGCTGAACGCTCGAACGGTGTGAAGCGTTCAATCTCGACACCCGTGGGCGCACCATGCAGTTTGATCATGCCTTTGCGCCAGTAGAACAAGGCGATGGCGCCGAAAACGATCAGCAACAGTGAACCACCATAAGGAATGATCCAGTTGTTACGCACCTGGCGCCATGCCTCACCGCCATTGGTGAGGCGTGAGCCTGGGTATTGCACAAAGGGTTGGATCAAAACGCCAGCTTCTGGCGCTTGTGACTTGGGCAGACTGCTGTAGCCTTCCATACCAGCACCTACACCACGCCACATGGGCGCATTGTTGCCGGGTTGAACTTTGCCGCGTTCACCGTTGGTTTGTTCGGCGTAGCCGGGCGAGTCGCTGGCGTCAGGCTTGACGTCTTGAATGTTGACGCTCTGCACGGCCGGGGCCGCCACAGGCGCTTTGTCTTGCGCGACAGCCGACAGTGCGAACACCGTCAACGCTGCACACAACACCGATTGAAAAGAGCGGTACATGATGTGCCCCTTGGTTTACGGTGCACGACTGTGGTCGTTCATGCCGTATTGGCCGCGTGCGCGCAGGTGTTGTTCCCAGCTGTTTTTGTCACCGGCTGTCCAGCCAGGCGCGACAAAACTGTTGCTCGCACCGCTGAAAGCTGTGGCATCGTTTTTGGTGCCGAGGGTTTGAGCCTTCTCACCGCAAGCGGTGAGAGCTGCCACGCTCAACACGATGAGTGACATGCGTTTCATCATTTTTTCACTCCTTCAACTTTGGCAGGTGCCTGACCGGCTTGCTTAGAGCCATACGCCGTGCCCCAGCCCCACACTTCAGCACCTTTGTTGCGCTTAACCACGCGGTTGCGGAAGATGTCAGCCACCATGTCGCCGTCACCGGCGAGCAAGGCTTTGGTCGAACACATTTCGGCGCATGCAGGCAACTTGCCTTCGGCCAAACGGTTACGACCATATTTTTCGAATTCAGCTTGGCTGCCGTTGGCTTCTGGACCACCGGCGCAGAACGTGCACTTGTCCATCTTGCCGCGCACACCAAAGGTGCCTTGGCTTGGGAACTGAGGTGCACCGAATGGGCAAGCGTAAGAGCAGTAGCCACAGCCAATACAAATATCTTTGTCGTGCAAGACCACACCTTCGTCGGTCTTGTAGAAGCAGTTCACAGGGCAAACTGCCATACAAGGCGCGTCAGAACAATGCATACACGCGACAGAGATGGATTTCTCGCCGGGAACGCCATCGTTCAAGGTGACCACACGGCGGCGGTTCACACCCCATGGGACTTCGTGTTCGTTTTTACAAGCGGTGACGCAACCGTTGCACTCGATGCAACGCTCAGCGTCACAGATAAATTTCATGCGTGCCATTTAATTCTCCTTAGGCGCGTTCGATGTTGCAAACGGTGGTTTTGGTTTCTTGCATCATGGTGACGCTGTCATAACCATAGGTGGTGGCCGTGTTGACCGCTTCACCGCGCACGATGGGCGCTGCACCTTTGGGGTAGTACTTGAGCAGGTCTTCACCTTGCCAGCGACCTGAGAAGTGGAAAGGCATCCAAACGGTGCCGGTGTCCACACGCTCTGTCACCAAGGCTTGCACGTTCAAACGTGCGCCTGTGGGGCTCTTCAACCACACGCGCTCGCCGTTGCGAATGCCGCGATCGGCTGCTGTCTTGGGGTTGATTTCCACAAACGCTTCTTGTTGCAACTCGGCCAACCAAGGGTTGGAACGGGTTTCTTCACCGCCACCTTCGTACTCGACCAAACGACCAGAGGTAAGGATGAGCGGAAACTTCTCGTGCACCTTGTCTGCAATGTTCTTGTCTTGAATCGTTTTGTACAAAGTGGGCAGACGCCAGAACGCTTTCTTGTCAGCGTGTGTGGGGTACTTCTCCATCAAGTCAGGACGCGTGCCATACAAAGGCTCGCGGTGTTGAGGGATGGGGTCTGGGAAGTTCCACACCACGGCACGCGCTTTGGCGTTACCGAACGGATGGCAGCCGTGGTTTTGCATGAAGACACGCATCATGCCGCCTGAGTTGTCGGTCTTCCAGTTCTTGCCTTCGGCCAATGCTTTTTCTGCATCGGTGAGTTCGTCCCACCAGCCGAGCTTCTTGAGCAGCACGTGGTCGAGTTCAGGGTAGCCCGTGGTGATGTCCGCGCCTTTGGAGTGCGAGCCATCTTCAGCCAACAGGTTTTTACCTTCGCGCTCCACGCCAAAGTTAGCGCGGAAGTTGCCACCACCGTCCATGACGTGCTTGGAGGTGTCATACAGGTTGGGCGAGCCTGGGTGCTTGAGTTCGGGCGTGCCGTAACAAGGCCATGGCAAGCCGAAGTAATCGCCACCAAAGTCGTAACCGGTTTCTTTGTCTTTGCCGCCTTTGGACTTGAGGGTCTTGACGTCAAACAAATGCATGTTGCGCATGTGCGCTTTCAAACGCTCTGGACTTTGGCCGGTGTAGCCAATGGTCCAAACCGACTTGTTGATTTCGCGCAAGATGTCTTCGGGCATAGGTTCGTCCATGCCTTTGACTTTTTGCAGCTTGTAGTTCTTGACCAACTCTTTGCCAAAGCCGAGCTTGTCGGCCAATTGGTACATGATCATGTGGTCAGAGCGGCTTTCCCACAAAGGCTCGATGACCTTCTCGCGCCATTGCAGGGAACGATTCGATGCTGTGCATGAACCGCTGGTTTCGAACTGCGTCGCAGCGGGCAACAGGTATACCGCACGGTTGGGGTTGAGGTCTTCGGCCTTGCCGGGCATCGCGGCCATGGCAGCTGTGGCAGATGGGTAGGGATCGACCACCACCAACAAGTCCAGTTTGTCCATGGCGCGTTTCATTTCCAAACCACGGGTTTGTGAGTTGGGTGCATGGCCCCAATAGAACACGGCCTTGAGGTTGCTGTCTTGGTCGATGAGTTCGTTCTTCTCAAGCACACCGTCAATCCAACGCGACACGGTGATACCAGGCTTGCTCATCATGCCGGGATTGGCAAAGCGGCCTTTGAGCCAATCGAATTCCACACCCCAAGCTTTGGCGAAGTGTTTCCAAGCGCCTTCGACGATGCCGTAGTAGCCAGGCAGTGAATCAGGGTTAGGGCCGACGTCTGTCGCGCCTTGCACGTTGTCGTGGCCACGGAAAATGTTGGTACCACCGCCGGACTTGCCCACGTTGCCCAAAGCCAATTGCAAAATACAAGAAGCGCGCACGATGGCGTTACCAATCGTGTGCTGGGTTTGCCCCATACACCAGACGATGGTGCCAGGGTTGTTCTCGTGCAGCATGGTTGCAACTTTGAGCAACTGGTCAGGCGCTACACCGCAAGCTTCTTCAACAGCTTCAGGCGTCCACTTGGCCATGACTTCTTCTTTGACCTTGTCCATGCCAAACACACGGTCGTTGATGTACTTTTTGTCTTCCCAACCGTTCTTGAAGATGATGTGCAAGAGGCCAAACAAGAAAGCGATGTCAGAGCCCGAGCGAATGCGCACGTACTCGTCGGCCTTGGCTGCTGTGCGTGTGAAACGTGGGTCGACCACGATCATCTTGCAGCCGTTTTCCTTGGCGTGCAGCATGTGCAACATCGACACAGGGTGGGCTTCAGCCGCGTTGGAGCCGATGTACATGGCGACCTTGCTGTTTTGCATGTCGTTGTACGAGTTGGTCATCGCGCCATAACCCCAAGTGTTGGACACACCGGCCACTGTGGTGGAGTGACAAATACGGGCTTGGTGATCGCAGTTATTGCTACCGAAGTAGCTCACAAACTTGCGCAGCAAATAAGACTGTTCGTTGTTGTGCTTCGAAGAGCCGATCCAATACACGCTGTCTGGGCCAGAAGTCTTGCGCAACTCCAAGAGCTTGGCGCTGATTTCATCCAATGCGGTGTCCCAGCTGATGCGCTCGTACTTGCCGTTGACCAGCTTCATGGGGTAACGCAAGCGGAATTCACCGTGGCCGTGCTCACGCAAGGCTGCACCTTTGGCGCAATGCGCGCCGAGGTTGATGGGGGAATCAAACACCGCTTCTTGGCGCACCCAAACGCCGTTTTCAACCACGGCATCGACCGCGCAACCCACGGAGCAATGTGTACAGACTGTGCGTTTGACTTCAATCTTGCCTGCACCGTCATTCGACACGGCACCCGAGGCATTGGCTTTTTTGACCAAGCTCAGTTGCGTTGCAGCCAAGCCCACACCAATGCCCAAACCTGAGCGGCGCAAAAAGCCACGACGGTCGAGGGTTGGCAATGCTTGTGACAAGCCGCGCTGCAAGCGGCCAACAAATGCAGAGCCGCCAGAAATCTTGGCAGCTGAATCAGTTTTACGGGTCAACAACATATGTGGCTCCTTCAGACGCGAGCGGTCTGGTAGTAACGCTTGACGTGTTCGCTCAAGCTATAGCCGCCACCATTTTCAGGCGCGGGCGGGAGTTTGTTCAGTTCAGCAGAGGGGGTGTTGATGCCAGGCATCGCGGTGACGGCTGCAGCGGCAGCGCCTGCGGCGGCGGCACCCATAAAAAATCCACGGCGCGATGGGGTCGCTTGTTCAGTGGCTTGTTCTTTTTTCATTTTTAGCTCCTCGTGATGTCGTGGGTATGCACGACTTTGCATACTGTACCAATGAAGTGAGTTTGTCCAATCCGTATTAACGGCAGAAAACTCAAAACGCATTCAAATGTCTTCTTTTTAAAATTTCCTTGTCGCTCATGCGTCACTCGCTCTCGCCATCAGGCCAACATATCAAAGCCTTGGGCTTCGACACTGGTGAACGCACGGGTCAACTCTGCCAAGGCGGCATAAAAACGGGCACGCGGCGTGGCTTGCACAGCATCGCAAAAAGCAGGTAACCAAGTTTGCACATGGGCGGCAAAAAACTTGGCTTGTTGTGTGAGGTTAGACACTGCCACATCGTCCCCCGCCACCAAAAAACGCATAACCTCGAACACGTAAGACACATGGTCTTCGGTTTCAGACATGGTGGTGTCGTCGCGGCCTAGGCCCAGCGCAGCCAAGTCGGTGCGTAATTGAGCCAAGGGTTTTTCGTTCAAAAAGCCGGTCAGAAAATGGGAGGCGTACACATACACCTCAGGCTTGCCCACGCCACCAAAGAGGGCGTGGTGTTCGTTTTGAATGGCCTTGTCATCCATGTCGCGAGCCACCCCCACCAACTGACGCCAAGGCTCTTCCAGAAAACCACCGGAGGCGGGTGCGTCGGTGGCGGCCACGCGCAATTGCGCCAACAGCTCGGCGCGCGGAGGGGCGTAGAACAACTCAGAAATCAAACCATACAACTCAGCGCGTGCGGTTTCTTCGTCGAGAGCGGAAGACAAATGAAGGTCGGTCATAGAAATAGTTAGACGATTTTTTGCTCGTCGCCAGCAGAATAAATGTCAATCACGCGGCAGTCGCCACACATCTTGAGGCGCTGCAGCGCCTCGCCTTGGAACATTGAATGTCCCGCTAGTTTGCCCAACATGGCTTCGATGCCTTTGAGCGTGCCAAAGGGTTTACCGCAACGCACGCAACCATAAGGCTGGGTTTCGTTGAGCACACGCACTTCTTTGCGCTGTGGAGTAAGCAACAAACGCGGCACGAGGTTGAGCGCTTTTTCGGGGCAGGTGCTGACGCACAAGCCACACTGCACACAGTTCTTTTCGACAAAGCGCAATTGGGGTGCTTGCTGGTTGTCTTGCAGTGCGTTAGCAGGGCAAGCACTGACGCAACTCATGCACAAAGTGCAGCTGTCTTTGTTGACCTCGACCGAGCCGAAGGGCGCGCCGTCTTTGGGCAAAGCCAAGGCTTCGGGGGCATCAGCAGTTTTCAAGACCGGTGCGTGTTCGAGCAAGTGGTCGATCACCATACTGAGGGTGCTTCGCTTTTCTGCCATCACGGCAAAGGTGGCAGCGGGCACGGTGCTGCTCAAGCGCTGCTGACCTGTGGTGAGGCGCTGCAGCTCGGCATCGAGTTCCATGGCTTGCGTGGCGCGCATCAGTTGCACCGGCATACGGCCGGGCTTGGCGTAGCCCAAGCCTTCGAGGATGGCCTGTGCTTGCGCCATTTGGGCTTGCAAGCCCTCGGCGTATTGCGGCGCTTCTTCGGCGGTGTGGAGCACCAGCACTTGGGCCGCACCATAGGCCAAGGCCGTGAGCCACACCTCTAAACCCAAGCTGGCGGTGTGCCACAGCGACACGGGAATCACATGTGCAGGCAGGCCTTGCGCCACTTTGAGTTGTGCCGCGCGGCCCAGCTCGTGGACCAAGGCTTGGCCCGCGTCTTGGCTGTGCAGCAAGATGACGGCGTCCTTGCCACCTGCTTTTTGGTAGGTGCTGAGTAAGGTCTTGAGCTTGACACCTTGCTCGCTGGCACGCGGGTAGGCATAAGTCAGCGCGCCTGTGGGGCACACCGTGGTGCATGCACCGCAGCCCACACACAGGTTGGGGTTGACCTTGATTTGTTGACGCGATTTGTCAGAGCTGACTGCTTCGGCCGAGCAAATGTCCACGCAGGCGTTGCAGCCCACTTTTTCGTTGCGGCTGTGCGCGCACAGTTTTTGTTTGTAGTCAAAGAACTTGGGCTTTTCAAACTCACCCACCAGCTCGCGCATGCGCAGCAAGTTGGCAGCCGTGGCGCTGCGGAAATAGCCTTGAGGCAACGCGTGGCGGTTGAAGGCGCTTTGCTCGCGCAGGTCGAGCACGAGGTCGAACTCGGCCGTTTCTTCTTGCGCTTCGCGCTGGAAGTTGATGGCGCCGACTGCGCCGCAAGCGGTCACGCAATCGCGATGCGAGCTGCACTTGTTCAGGTCAATTTGGTAGTCCAAACCAATCGCTTGCTCGGGGCAAGCGGCCAGACAGGCGTTGCAGCGTGTGCACAGGTCAAGGTCGATGGGGTTGTTGTTTTGCCATGTGAGCTTGAACGCGCCCAGCCAACCGTCCACACGCACCACTTGGCCACCCAGCACGGGGTAGCGGCGGTTTTGTGCGCCACCGGCCTCGCCTGCGCCTTGGGTGAACAGGGTCACGTTCAGTGTGTCGGCCAACAGGGCCGCAGCTTGTTCGGCTTCATCGAGTTTGCCCAAAATCAGCAAGCGCCCTGCGCTCTTGAATGTGACCGTGGGCACAGGTTCAGGTTCGGGCAAATGCGCCGCGGCTAACAAGGCAGCAATTTTTGGAGACGCGTTCTTGGCGTCGCTACTCCAGCCACCAGTCTCTCGGATGTTGACGAACTTGATGACCGATGTTTTAGCTTGCGCCTCGACAGCCAAGTCAGCAAACAGGCGTTGCTCTTGGGTGCAGGCCACCACCACGTCGTCGGTGCCTTGCACGGCTTGCACAAACGCGTTGGCCTCACGACGACACAAAGCAGTGTGCAGCGTGAGCGGCTCAGACAGGCTTTGGCTCAGTGCCTTCGGGTCTAACGGTTGGGTCTGGTTGCAGTCGCAAATCAGCGTGGTCATGCGTGGTGGGCTCGATGTTGGAATTGTTTTCAGCAGAGACGGACTGTGCCACGACTTTGGTGTCTTCTAGTGCAGGTGTGTCACCCGCGTTGGCTTCTGCTGCTTTTTCGGGCTCGTCGTCAAACAAGTTCAAAGTTTTAGCACTGGTCATTTGACGCAGCATGGCCATGGGCAAGGGATCAGGTTGACTGTAGTCGTCGATGTAGATGTCCATGCGGTCCATCACATTGAAGTGCGGGTCGCTGAACAGTTTTTTCATCGCCGCGTTTTTCACGTCAGGCGCGACACCGCGCGCCATGAAGCCCGTGAAATCAGATTCAGGCGTGAGTTGCTGGGTGTCGGCCAATGTGGGCACGGGTTTGGCCACTGGCTCTGTTTTGGGCTCTGGCAATGACGCGCTGGATGTTGGCGCACCCGGCGCAGAGGCCGCTGCATTGGGCGTCAGGGCTGGTGCGTTGGCAGGACCCGTAACACTCGGCGACAGGGCGGGCTCCGCCAGTGGGCGACCTTCACGCACATCAGCTTTGCGGCGCGACCAACGGCTTAAAAAACCAGCGGGGGTGTCGTCATTGGCCATGACCGCCTCCCTGGTTTTGACCACCACCTCTTATTTTTTCGGTACTCACCGAAGCTGGATTACCAAAGCGGTCTTGCAACGCTTTGAAGCTATCAGGGCGTTTGCGACGCTTAGCTTCGACCACCAAATGCGCATCCATGAATTCAGTCATCCATGCCACCACCTCAGGCGGGGCAGGGACTTGGTCGACGTTTTCTTGGGCATCAAGCCAACGGCCTGCATCGTGGTAACTCAGGCTCACCATTGCGGGCACGGCCATCACTTCGTCGCTGATGCTTGGCTCTTCTTCCATGCGCCACAACACAAACCAGCACGGGGCGGGTGAGGTGGCGTTGAGGTAATAGCCTTCGGCATCGTCACGAAACAGCTCCACCGTGAAACCTGGGTGCAGCCAAATTTGCTCATCGTCGGTTTGTCGCAAGCAACGTGGTTCGGTGCCAAAGTGCTCGGCGTGCGGCAACAAGTCGTGGCCTGTCACATCGTGCAGCACCCAGCGCCAAGGCTGCCAACGGCTCATGGCGCCTGGCACGCGCTCGCGGCGCATGACCACAGCGACTTGAAGACTCGGGCGTTGAGACATGGAACGGCTCAAGTTTCTTTGGAAATCTTGATGCTCGGAAATTTGCTAGAAAAGTCTTTGGCTTTCGCCGCAATCTTCACAGCCACTTGGCGGGCCACCGCCTTGTAGATGCCGGCCACTTCGCCTTCAGGGTCGGCTACCACGGTGGGCTTGCCGCTGTCGGCTTGCAAGCGAATTTGCATATTGAGGGGCAGCGCGCCTAGGTAGTCCATGCCATATTGCTCAGCCATCTTCTTGCCGCCGTCCGCGCCAAAGATGTGTTCAATGTGACCGCAGTTGGTGCACACGTGCACCGCCATGTTTTCGACCAAACCGAGGATGGGCACGCCCACCTTTTCAAACATCTTGATGCCTTTTTTGGCATCGAGCAGCGCAATGTCTTGCGGCGTGGTGACGATGACCGCACCGGTCATGGGCACGCGCTGGCTCAGCGTGAGCTGAATGTCACCCGTGCCGGGTGGCATGTCGACGATCAAATAATCCAGCGATTTCCAATTGGTTTGGCGCAGCAACTGCTCCAGCGCTTGCGTGGCCATGGGGCCGCGCCAAATCATGGCTTCGTCTTGGTCCACCAAGAAACCGATGGACATGACTTGCACGCCGTAGTTCTCAAGTGGGTCCATGGTTTGGCCATCGCTGCTTTCGGGACGGCCTTCAATGCCCATCATCATGGGTTGGCTGGGGCCATAAATGTCGGCATCCAACAAGCCCACGCTCGCACCTTCGGCAGCCAAGGCCAAAGCCAAGTTGGCCGCTGTGGTGCTTTTGCCCACGCCACCTTTGCCGGAAGCCACAGCAATGATGTTTTTGACTTGAGGCAACAAGGCCACACCGCGCTGCGCCGCGTGCGCCACGATGTTCATGGTGATGTTGGCCGACACGTTGTCCACGCCCGCCACGCTTTTGGCCGCGGCAATCAGCTCTTTGCGAAAACCAGCCATTTGGCTCTTGGCGGGGTAGCCCAGCACCACGTCAAACGACACATCACCGCCTTGAATTTGCAGGTTCTTTAAAGTTTTGGTAGTGACGAAATCTTTGCCCGTGTTGGGGTCAATCACGGTTTGCAGGGCTGCGGTGAGGGCTTGTTCGTTCAGGGCCATAAAAATCTTTGTTCTAGGAATAGGAATTGCGCGCAAGTCTAGCGCGAGGAAACGGCCTGCACAGCAGGCAGGTCATACGTGGGACAAGGTCAGTTTTTACGCGCAACCCAATAAGCTGCACCCTCAGCCCCATACCGCTCGTCATGCGGCACATTCGGCTCCAGCTCAAAGATAGAGCCTGGCAGCAGGTGTCGGGTGTGGCCATTCATGGTCAGCCACATTTCACCGCGCGTGAGGATGGCGTGCACGCCAAACGCGTGGGTGTGGGTATCGAGCACGGTGTTGGGCGTCCATTCGCGCTCAATCACCTCATCAAAGCCAGCGGCCATGGCTTTTTGGCGGAATTCGTCAAAGCTAGGTAAGTTCATGCGTGCATTCTGTAGGAACTAAAATCGCCCCCTTCGCCCTAAGGTCTTGCTCCCAAATGTCTCAGCGCCAGCTATTCGTCACCACCGCCCTGCCCTACGCCAACGGCAACTTCCACATCGGCCACATCATGGAGTACATCCAGGCCGACATCTGGGTGCGTTTCCAACGAATGCAGGGCCACCAGGTCGATTTCGTGGGCGCGGACGATACGCACGGCGCACCCATCATGATTGCCGCCGAGAAGGCAGGCATCACCCCACAGCAGTTCGTGGCCAACATCGCCGCAGGCCGCAAGCCGTATTTGGACGGGTTCCACATCCAGTTTGACAACTGGCACAGCACGGATGCGCCTGAGAACCATGAGCTGGCCCGCCAGATCTACCGCGACCTGCGTGACATCCCCGAAGCACAAGGCGGTTCGCTGATTGAGCGCCGCACGATTGACCAGTTCTTCGACCCCGAGAAGAACATGTTCTTGCCCGACCGCTTCATCAAAGGCGAGTGCCCCAAGTGCCACGCACACGACCAGTACGGCGACAACTGCGAGGTGTGCGGCGCGGTCTACGCCCCCACCGACCTGATCAACCCTTTCTCGGCTTTGTCGGGTGCCAAGCCTGAACTGAAAAGCTCAGAGCATTTCTTCTTCAAGCTGTCTGACCCACGCTGCGTTGAGTTCCTCGAAAAGTGGACACAAGACGGCAAGCTGCAACCCGAAGTGGCCAACAAGGTCAAAGAATGGTTCACAGTGCGCACCAACCCCGATGGCACGACCAGCGAAGGCTTGGGTGACTGGGACATCTCGCGTGACGCGCCTTACTTTGGCATCGAAATTCCAGATGCGCCGGGCAAATACTTTTATGTGTGGCTGGACGCGCCAGTGGGCTACTTGGCCTCGTTGAAGAACTTGCTCGACAAACGTGGTGAGAGCTACGACGCCTACATGGCCAACGACAAGCTGGAGCAATACCACTTCATCGGCAAAGACATCGTCACCTTCCACACGCTATTCTGGCCCGCCATGCTGCACTTCAGCGGCCGCAAAACGCCCAACAACGTGTTTGTGCACGGCTTCCTCACCGTCAACAACGGCGAGAAAATGAGCAAGAGCCGCGGCACGGGCCTTGACCCGCTCAAGTACCTCAGCCTGGGCATGAACCCAGAGTGGCTGCGCTATTACTTGGCCACCAAGCTCAACAACCGCAACGAAGACGTGGACTTCAACGCCGAAGATTTCATGCTGCGCGTCAACAGCGATTTGATTGGCAAGTTCGTCAACATCGCATCACGTGCCGCGGGCTTCTTGACCAAGCGTTTTGAGGGCAAGCTCACACAAAGCTTTGGCGAACAAGGCACTGCGCTGCTCAACGACATTCACGCCGCCAAAGACAGCATTGCCCAAGCCTACGACGCCCGCGAGTACGGCAAAGCCGCTCGCGAAATCATGTTGCTGGCCGACAAAGTCAACTCTTACGTGGACCAACACAAACCTTGGGACTTGGCCAAAGACGCCGCCAACAACGAAGCCCTGCACCAAGTGTGCTCGTTGCTCATCAACGCCTTTGCTGAGTTGAGCCGCTACTTGGCGCCTGTATTGCCCGCGCTTGCACAAGCGGTCGAAGCCTTCACCGGCACCTCCATGCAAAACTGGAACACCACGGGCTACGTGGCGACCATCCAACCCTACCAACACCTCATGCAACGCGTCACCCCCGAACAACTCGAAGCCTTGTTTGAGCCACCAGTCGTGGTGGAAGAAAAAGTCACCCCAGGCGGTGAAGAAATTGCCCCCACCATCAGCATCGACGACTTTGCCAAGGTCGATTTGCGCATTGCCGAAATCGTCAACTGTGAAGCGGTGGAAGGCTCGACCAAACTGTTGCGCCTCACGCTGGATGTAGGCGAAGGCAAAACACGTAACGTGTTCTCAGGCGTGGCCAGCATGTACAAGCCAGAAGACCTCAAAGGCAAGCTCACGGTGATGGTGGCCAACCTGGCCCCACGCAAGATGAAGTTTGGCGTGTCTGAGGGCATGGTGCTCGCCGCCAGCCACTCAGACGACAAGGTCGATGCTGGCATTTATGTGCTCCACCCATGGCCCGGCGCAAAACCCGGCATGCGCATCCATTAATTGGGTTCTGACCCCAATTCGCTTTATGTTCAAACCCAACTTAGTCCACGCCCTGCAAGGCTACACGCGCCAGCGTTTTTACCAAGACGTGGGTGCGGGTATCACGGTGGGTGTGGTGGCGTTGCCGCTGGCCATGGCGTTTGCCATTGCGTCGGGGCTCAAGCCCGAGGCCGGTTTATTCACCGCCATCATTGCGGGTTTTTTGATTTCGGCGCTCGGCGGTAGCCGCGTACAAATTGGCGGCCCAGCAGGCGCGTTCATCGTCATCGTGTATGGCATTTTGGAACGCTATGGTTTGGCCAATTTGATGATTGCCACCGCGATGTCAGGCGTCATGTTGCTGGCTATGGGTTTGCTGCGCTTGGGCACGCTGATTCGTTTCATTCCAGTGGCTGTGGTGATTGGTTTTACCAACGGCATTGCGGTACTCATCATGGTGTCGCAGCTCAAAGACTTTTTTGGTCTTCAGGTCAAAACCATGCCGGCTGACTTCTTTGGCATCTTGCGCACCCTCAGTGACAACATCAGCAGCTTCAACGGCGAGTCCTTGGGTTTGGCTGTGATGTGTTTGGTGGTGTTGGCGTTTTGGCAATTGGCCTTGCCTCGCTTGGCAAACGCCATGCCCAGCACCAAAAACTTTGCCACCATCCCCGGCTCTATCGTGGTGCTGGTGGGCGCGACCATGGCTAGCAAGGCGATGGGCTTGGACGTAGAAACCATCGCTTCTCGCTTTGGCAGCATTCCCAGCAACTTGCCTGCGTTTGCATGGCCTGATTTCAGTTGGGAAACCGCCAAGTTTTTGCTGATCCCCGCCACCACGCTGGCCTTGTTGGGCTCCATCGAATCGCTCTTGTGCGCCCGCATCGCCGACCAAATGATGGCAGACGGTCCTTACGGTGATCGACACGACGCCAACCAAGAGTTGATGGCCCAAGGCATTGCCAACCTCGTCACGCCGTTCTTCGGTGGTATGCCCGCTACTGGCACCATTGCACGCACCGTGACCAATGTGAAAAACGGTGGCAACAGCCCTGTGGCTGGCATGGTGCACGCGCTGACCTTGTTGGTGGTCATGTTGGTCGCAGCGCCCTTGGCGGGTGATGTGCCACTGGCGGCGCTCTCAGCCATCTTGATGTTTGTGGCGTGGAACATGGGCGAGTGGCACGAGTTTGTGCACCTGCGTCAATTCCGCATGACCTACCGCATCACCTTGTTGCTGGTGTTTGCCTTGACGGTCATCGTGGATTTGACCGTGGCTGTGGAAGTGGGCCTGATGGCGGCTTGCCTGACCTTTATCTACCGCATCTCAAGTTTGAGCCGTACCGAGCAAGTGCACATCGACAGCCATCCAGAACTGGCTGGCTTGGAAGCCAAAGTACAAGCCCATCGCCTGTATGGTGCCTTGTTCTTTGGGGCCGTCAAACTGGTGGAAGCCATCGAGGAACACCTGCCCGAGCAAGCCTTGGTGCTGGATTTGAAAAACCTCATTTACATCGACACCTCAGGTGCCGACTCGCTCATGGCCTTGGCTCGTACTTGCCGCAAAAGGCAGGTCCGCCTCATCTTGTGCGGCGTGGACCACCAACCGCTAGACATGATGCACCGCTGCGGTCTGCTGGCTCAGCTGCCCGAGCAAGACCTGCTCCCTGATTTAGGCCAAGGACTGGCAACCGCCCTCGGTCGTTAAAATCTTCGCAATTTCGAAACATCCCATTTAGGAAAACCACCATGTCGATTTTTCAGCGTGACAACTACAGCTCTGAAGCTACTCAGTTCATCGAGTCGCTCAAGGCCAAAAACCCTCAGCTCGAAAAAGCCCAACGCGATGGCCGCGCTTTGCTGTGGGACAAACAAGTGAACACCGAAATTCAGCAAGACATCGAAGCTGGCCGCGTGGCGCAAAAGCCGTACGTGTACCAAACGAACGCTTAAAGCAATCCGTGCAACCTGCTGACACCACCCTGCCCAACGACGAGGCAAGCACTGCCTCTGTTATGCCAGAGGTGGTTGACCACGTGGCCGTGGCCCGCCTGTATGGCGAGCCGCTGTTTGCCATGCCGCAGGATTTGTACATCCCGCCAGACGCGCTCGAAGTTTTCCTAGAAGCCTTCCAAGGCCCGTTAGACTTGCTGCTGTACCTCATCCGCAAGCAAAACTTCAACATCCTCGACATCCCCATGGCCGCGCTCACGCGCCAGTACCTGAGCTATGTGGACGAGATTCGCAGCCGCAACCTCGAGCTTGCCGCCGAATACCTGTTGATGGCCGCCATGCTGATTGAAATCAAATCACGCATGCTGCTGCCGCCCAAAAAGGTAGCTGAAGGGCAAGAGCCCGAAGACCCCCGCGCCGAGCTGGTGCGCCGTTTGCTCGAGTACGAGCAAATGAAACTGGCAGCCGCCAAGCTCAACGAAGTGCCGCAATTTGGCCGCGACTTCATGCGTGCGCAAGTGTTCATCGAGCAATCGCTGCAACCACGCTTCCCCGATGTGCATGTGGTGGAGCTTCAACAAGCGTGGGCCGATATCTTGAAGCGTGCAAAGCTGGTGCAACACCACAAAATTTCGCGCGAAGAATTGTCGGTACGCGAACACATGAGCATCGTGCTGCGCAAACTGCAAGGCCAACGCTTTGTCGAGTTTGAAAACCTGTTCGAACCCGAGCAAGGCGTACCCGTACTGGTGGTGACCTTCATCGCCCTGCTTGAGCTGGCCAAAGAAACGCTGATTGAAATCACACAGGCCGAGGCTTTTGCTCCTATTTACGTGCGTTTGGCCTACACACCCACGTAAGCGGCCCAACCTTCTAAAGCCACATTGAGGCAACTATGAGCAACACCCACGCTTCGCCCTACGGCACTTTGCCCCCCGCCTCCCCCGTCGCCGCCCGCAAGCCCATCAGCTTGCCTCGCTTGAACGAGCTGCGCGCCCGTGGTGAAAAAATCACCATGCTCACCGCCTACGACGCCACCTTTGCTGCCGTGGCCGATGCCGCTGGCGTGGAATGCATCTTGGTGGGTGACTCGCTGGGCATGGTTTGCCAGGGCCTCACCAGCACCGTGGGTGTGACGCTAGACACCATGCGCTACCACGTGGAGAGCGTGGCCCGTGGCATCCGCCGCGTGCAAGGCACGGCATGGATCATTGGTGACCTGCCTTTTGGCAGCTACCAAGAATCCAAAGAGCAAGCCCTACGCAGCGCAACGGTTTTGATGCAAGCGGGTGCTCACATGGTCAAGCTCGAAGGCGGCGGCTGGACCACCGACATCGTGCATTTCCTCGTCGAGCGCGGAATTCCAGTTTGCGCCCATTTGGGCCTCACTCCACAAACCGTGCATGCCTTAGGCGGCTACCGCGTCCAAGGCCGTGGTGACTCTGCCACCAAACTGCGCCAAGAAGCCCTTGCCCTGCAAGACGCAGGCGCCACCATGGTGGTGCTGGAAATGGTGCCCGAGCCACTGTCGACCGCCCTCACGCAAGAGCTACCCACCTGCCACACCATCGGCATTGGAGCGGGCAACGGCACGGCGGGCCAAGTGCTGGTGATGCACGACATGCTGGGCGTCAACTTGGGCAAGAACCCAAAGTTCGTTCACAACTTCATGGAAGGCCAAAGCAGTGTGCAAGCCGCCATGAGCGCCTATGTGGCCGCCGTAAAGGACGGCACCTTCCCCGACAACGCCAAACACGCGTGGGCTTGATCAAGCCTTAGCCCCTAAGCCCCCTTTTTCGTTTCATGCAAATCGTTCACACCCTCGCGGACCTGCGCCGCGCCTTAAAGCCCGCCACCCTGCGCGCCTTTGTGCCCACCATGGGCAACCTGCACACAGGCCATCTTGAGTTGATGCAAATGGCTCGCCAAGAAGTCGACAAACGTGCAACAACAGGCGGCATGACCGTGGCCAGCATCTTCGTCAACCGCCTGCAATTTGGCCCCAACGAAGACTTTGACACCTACCCCCGCACGCTAGAAAACGACTGTGCGCTCTTAGAAGCCAACGGCTGCGATGTGGTGTTTGCGCCCAGCGAGAAAGACCTCTACCCCGAACCCCAAGTATTCAAGGTTCACCCACCCACGGAGCTGGCCGACATCTTGGAAGGCGCGTTCCGCCCCGGCTTCTTTGTGGGCGTGAGCACCGTGGTGCACAAACTCTTCAACATTGTGCAGCCCGACTTGGCCGTGTTTGGCAAGAAGGACTACCAACAACTCATGGTCCTCCGCCGCATGGTGCAGCAAATGGCTTTGCCGATTGAAATCATCGGCGGCGAAACCCGCCGCGCCGAAGACGGCTTGGCCCTTAGCTCACGTAACGGCTACCTCAGCGCCGAAGAACGTGCCGAGGCTGTGCAACTGTCAATGGCTTTGAAGGGCTTGGCTGCGGCTGCCCGTGCGGGCAATGCCGCTGGTGTGTTGGATGTGAAAGCTGCCGAAGCCGCTGCGATGGATGCCCTGCGCCAGCGCGGCTGGGCGCCTGACTACATCACCCTGCGCCGCCAACATGACTTGTCACCCGTAAACGGCACTTGTGCTGAGCCGCTGGTGGTATTGGGTGCGGCTAAGTTGGGTAAGACACGGTTGATTGACAACCTCGAAGTTTGAAGTTATTTCTTCAATAACTCTCGCTCTTTGCTGTATCGGTCGTAATTAGGCAAAGCCTTGTCATCCTGCCCCGTGCCCGCCGATTTGGCACGTTCATTCGTGCGAATACCTTCGTAAAACGATTGCTCAGTCACCACACCACAGGCGCTGAGCCAGCCACACAAGAGCAAGGCTGCGTACTTCATCGCCAACTTATTCGCCTTTAGCGTCACGGCCCATCAGCAAAGCCACAGCTTGGGCTGGCGTGATATCACCATCTAGCAATGCAACAACGGCCTGAGCAATCGGCATGTCCACACCCAAGTGCTGCGCGCGTTGCACCACAGTGCGGGCGCAATACACGCCTTCGGCGACGTGGCCGAGTGAGTCCACCGCTTGTTGCAAGGTCATACCTTGGGCCAAGGCGAGGCCTACTTTGCGGTTGCGGCTGAGGTCGCCTGTGGAGGTGAGTACCAAGTCACCCAAGCCCGACAAGCCCATGAAGGTTTCGGTCTTGGCACCCAGTGCCACACCGAGACGTGTGATTTCGGCCAAACCGCGCGTGATGAGTGCGGCGCGGGCGTTGAGGCCCAGCTGCAAACCATCACACAAACCGGTGGCGATGGCCAACACGTTTTTCACTGCGCCGCCTACTTCCACGCCCACGATGTCGTCGTTGGCGTACACGCGCAGGCTGTTGTTGTGAAAGGCTTGCACCATGGCGTCGCGCGTTGCGGCATCGTCGCTGGCAGCCACCAAGGCGGTGGGCATGCCGCGTGCCACTTCTTGTGCGAAGCTGGGGCCGCTCAAAGCACCACCGCGCAGCGCAGGGGCCACTTGGGCTTTGACTTCGTGGGCCATCAAACCAACGCCACTGTGTGAGGACGTATCAGGCTGCACCGCTTCAAAGCCTTTGCACAACCAAGCCACAGGCACACTGCTGCCCAAGATGGGTGCAAGCTGCGTGAGCATGCCGCGCAGGCTGCTCATGGGCGAGCCGATGACGACCAAATCTTGCTCGGCCAACCAAGGGCCGAGTGGTTCTGACGACACTTGCACGCCTGCGGTGAAGGGCAAGTCAGGCAAGTAGCGCGTGTTCACGCGCTGCGCTTGCATGGCTTGGGCCTGGGGCACATCACGTGCCCACAGCGTGACGGTGTGGTGTGCGCCAGCGTTGATCGCCAGCGCCGTTCCCCACGCGCCTGCACCTAAAACGGCAATCTTCATGTCGACGGCCTAAACGCGCAATTACTGAACCGAGCTAGCCGCTTGTTGCTGCTGCTGTTGTTCGTACATGGCTTGGAAGTTGATTTCGGCCAAATGCACAGGCGGGAAGCCCGCACGTTGAATGGTGTCCGCCACGTTACCGCGCAGGTAGGGGTAAATGATTTGTGGGCAAGCGATGCCGATGACGGGGCCCATTTGGTCTTCAGGCAAGTTGCGCACTTCAAAAATGCCGGCTTGCTTGGCTTCAACCAAGAACACCACTTTGTCAGCGAGTTTGGTGGTGACGGTCGCAGTCACGGTCACTTCCACAATACCGTCGGCCACTTGTTCCATGCCCACGCCCAACTGAATGTCCACCGAAGGTTGCTCGGTGCTGGTCAAGATGGCGGGAGAGTTGGGTTGCTCCAAAGACAGGTCTTTCAAATAGACGCGTTGAATTTGAAACACTGGCGTAGCTTGTTCGTCTGACATTGTTATTTCCTAAAACAAAAAAATGCCCGCATCGGTAATACCGAAGCGGGCAGCAAATCGGGATGGCTGAATTATGTCAGCTCAAGACTGCAACAAAGGCAGCAAACCGCCTTTGGCATCAAGGGCCACCAAATCATCACAGCCGCCCACGTGCGTGTCGCCAATGAAGATTTGCGGCACCGTGCGACGACCCGTGATCTCCATCATGTGGGCACGTGCCTCGGGGTCGGTGTCGATGCGAATTTCTTCAATCTGGGCCACGCCCTTGGCGTTCAGCAGTTGCTTGGCGCGAATGCAATACGGGCAAACGGCGGTGGTGTACATCTTGACGGTTGACATGGCGCTCTTTCTCAGGTGATTTGGCTTAGGCTCATTAAGCTTTAGCAACGGGCAGGTTAGCTTCTTTCCAAGCTTTCAGCCCGCCGTGCAAGGAATGCACCTTTTCGTAACCCAGTTTTTGGGCGATGGCTTGGGCACGCTTCGAGCGCGCGCCAGCCGCACACACCATGATGACGGGTGTGCTTTTGTTCTTCACAGCTTTGTCCAAACGGGCTTCCAACTCGTCCAAGGGCACGTTCACAGCGCCTTTGATGTGGCTTTGGGCAAACTCGTCTGCGCCGCACACGTCAATCACCACGCCTTTTTCGCGGTTCATGCATTGCACCGCTTCTGTGGGCGAAATACCGGTGGCTGTAGCGCCTTGCACCACGGGCAGCAGCAAAAAGAAACCACTGCTCAGGGCAATGGCCATCAACATCCAGTTGTCGAGAATAAATTTCACGGGGAATCCAGTTCAGGGGGTTAAAAGTATCGAGTCAGGGCAGCATTCTAAAATCACGGCCAATCTTTCACTGACTCTGTTGATTTAAACCATGTACAAGCTCGTATTAATCCGCCACGGCGAATCCACTTGGAACCTTGAAAACCGCTTCACCGGCTGGACCGATGTGGACCTCACCCCCACTGGCATCGAACAAGCCAAGAACGCAGGCAAGCTGCTCAAGGCCGAAGGCTATGAGTTTGATGTGGCCTACACCAGCGTGTTGAAACGTGCCATTCGCACCCTGTACCTCGCGTTGGACGAGATGGATTGCACCTGGTTGCCCGTGGTGAAAAGCTGGCGTTTGAACGAGCGCCACTACGGAGGCTTGCAAGGTTTGAACAAAACCGACATGGCCAAACAATACGGCGACGACCAAGTGCTCATCTGGCGCCGCAGCTACGACACACCACCACCCGAACTCGAAGCGACTGATCCTCGCAGCGAACGCGGCGACCCCCGCTACGCCAAGCTCGACCCTGCACAAGTGCCATTGACCGAGTGTTTGAAAGACACCGTGGCCCGCGTCATTCCCTTCTGGAATGAGTCGATGGCCCCAGCCATCAAAGCAGGCAAACGCATCGTGGTGGCCGCACACGGCAACTCAATCCGCGCCTTGATCAAATACTTGGACGGCATCAGCGATACCGACATCGTGGGCTTGAATATTCCCAACGGCATCCCACTTGTGTATGAGTTGGACGAGAACCTCAAACCGATTCGTCACTACTATTTGGGTGATGCCGAAGCGGCGGCCAAAGCAGCAGCTTCAGTGGCAACACAAGGCAAAGCCTAATCAGCCCACGTGCAGCGCGCCTTCTGGGCGCGTTGTATATTGAGCACCTAATAAATTTGTCCATTCTCGAAGGCCACATGCGTCAAAAATTCAAGATTGCAGGCTGGGTTGCCATCGGCGCCCTGACCGGCGCACTGACCACCGTCTCGTTGCAAACGGCTGCGCGCGCCAACATGGCGCCCCTGCCGCTGGAAGAGCTGCAGCAACTCGCCGCCGTCTTCAGCATGGTCAAGAGCGATTACGTCGAGCCTGTGGACGAGAAAAAGCTCATCAGCGACGCCATCACAGGCATGGTCGCCAGCCTTGACCCACACTCGCAGTACTACGACAAAAAAACCTTCAAAGAATTCCGCGAAGGCACCACCGGTCGCTTTGTGGGCGTGGGCATTGAGATCACACAAGAAGAAGGCCTCATCAAAATTGTGTCCCCCATCGAAGGCTCGCCCGCTTTCCGCGGTGGCATCAAGTCAGGCGACATGATCACCAAGATTGACAGCACAGCGGTCAAAGGCCTGTCGCTCAACGACGCCGTCAAACGCATGCGCGGTGAGCCCGGCACCAAAGTGCAACTCACCATCTACCGCAAAGACGAAAACCGCACCTTCCCCGTGAACATCGTGCGTGAGGAAATCAAAACCCAAAGCGTCAAAGGAAAAGTCATGGAGCCCGGCTACGGCTGGATTCGCCTGAGCCAGTTCCAAGACCGCTCGGTGGACGACTTCACCAAGAAGCTGGAAGACATCTACAAACAAGAGCCCAAACTCAAAGGCTTGGTGCTCGACCTGCGCAACGATCCCGGTGGTTTGTTGGATGCGGCCGTGGCCGTGTCTGCCGTGTTCTTGCCTGAGAACATCAATGTGGTGTCGACCAATGGCCAATTGGCTGAAAGCAAGTTTGTTTACAAGGCCTCACCCGAGTTTTACCGTCGCAACGGCAGCAACGACCCTGTGGCCCGCTTGCACCAAGCGACCAAAGGTATTTACCGCACCGTGCCATTGGTGGTGCTGGTGAACGAGGGCTCGGCCTCGGCCAGCGAAATCGTGTCGGGGGCTTTGCAAGACCACAAACGCGCGACCATCATGGGCAGCCAAACCTTTGGCAAGGGCTCGGTGCAAACCGTGCGCCAACTGGGCCCAGACACCGCTTTGAAAATCACCACGGCGCGTTACTACACGCCAAGCGGTCGCAGCATTCAAGCCAAAGGCATCGTGCCAGATGTGTTGCTCGACGACACCGCGGAAGGCAGCCCTTACGCCATTTTGCGCATGCGTGAAGCCGACCTCGACAAACACTTAGAAAGCGGTCAAGGCAAAGACGCCAAAGACGCTGCCAAAGAGAAAGAAAAAGAGCAGGCCCGCGAAGAAGCCATGAAGCGTTTGGAAGAAGAATCCAAAAAGCCCAACAGCGAACGCCGCCCACCCGAGTTTGGCAGTGACAAAGACTTCCAGTTAGAGCAAGCCCTCAAGCGTCTCAAAGGCCAACCTGTGTTGGCCAGCAAGACGCAAAGCGAGCGTCCTGCTGAGAAGAAAGACAAGTAATTCAGGTGTAGCCCTGCGGTGAACGACGACCAACTGCTGCGCTATTCGCGCCACATCCTGCTGGACGATGTCGGCATCGAAGGCCAGCAATGTCTAGTCGAGAGCCATGTTCTGGTGATCGGTGCGGGGGGCTTGGGCTCTCCTGTTGCCTTGTACCTAGCCGCCAGTGGCGTGGGTCACATCACGATCGCTGACCACGATGTGGTCGACCTCACCAACCTGCAACGCCAAATCGCCCACACCACGGCGCGTGTGGGGCACCCAAAAGTGGAATCAGCGTCGCAAGCCATGTTGTCCCTCAACCCCGAAGTGCGTGTGACCGCGCTGGCCAACAAACTAGACGCAGCCCAACTAGACGCGCTCGTTCCCACCGTGCAAGTGGTGGTGGACTGCTGTGACAACTTTGAAACCCGCCAAGCCGTGAACGCCGCGTGTGTGAAACACAAAGTGCCTTTGGTATCAGGTGCCGCCATTCGCATGGACGGCCAGTTGGCCGTGTACGACGCGCGTGACGACAAGTCCCCCTGCTACGCCTGCATCTTCCCGCCCGACCATGCGCCTGAAGAAGTGCGCTGCGCAACGATGGGCGTGCTCGCACCATTGGTGGGTGTGATCGGCACCATGCAAGCCATGGAAACCGTGAAGCTCATCACAGGCATAGGTTCTCGCTTGACGGGCCGCCTGCAAATGCTGGATGGCCGTGGCATGGAATGGAATGAAGTGCGCTTGCAGCGCAACCCAAGCTGCCCTGTGTGTGGCGAGAAACACTAAGCCACATCACGCAGTAACGCTGTGGCAACTTCGACCTTAGTGCGGTACATCGGTTACGGGCAAGTGGCAAGAGCCAAACCGTTTTCTAAACCACCTCGGCTGCAAGGCCCGCCCATCTGAGAACAAACCCAAGTGTTGCGTTTGCGCTTGCAGCTGCAACGCCTCATACGGACCTGCGTTATTTTTGTAGCTGTACGACCACGCATAGCCCTGCCCCACCATCCACGCGCCTACATCGTTACCTTGGCGCGTGAGCTGTGCCAGCAAACGGCCATAACTGTCCCGCGTGCGGGCACGCACCTCCACCACTTGACCTTGCAGTGCGGCGTGCAATGCGGCGCGTGACTGTGGGCCCCACGGTTGGCAAATCTCTGGCGCGTCGATGCCAAGCAGCCGCACCTTGTGCGCCTCGCCACCTTGCACCGGTTGAACCCACACGGTATCGCCATCGCTCACGTGTGTGACGATGCCGGACCATGCCCACGCTGAGCCGCAACACACCGCAAGTAACAAAACAAAACTTCGCATGACGCGCATTGTGCAAACCACCGCGTATCAGGTGGTGAGCCAGCCGTTACGATTAGCGCATGCACTCTGCAAAGCGTTTGTTGCCATTTCTCAACTGGCCTAAGCCAACCCCTCACCTGCTCAAGAGCGAAGCCTTCGCGGGCCTGAGCGTGGGCCTCATGGTCATTCCGCAGGGTGTGGCGTATGCGGCGTTGGCGGGTATGCCGCTGATCACAGGCATTTACGCGTCGTTGTTACCCGCACTCGTGGCTGTGCTGTTCAGCGCATCGCCACGTTTGTCGGTGGGGCCCACGGCGCTCACGTCCATCTTGATTGCGGCCTCGCTCAGCGGCATGGCCGCACCTGGCAGTACCGAGTGGGTCAACCTCACGGTGTGGCTGTCTCTCATGACGGGCTTGCTGCAAGTGGTGTTGGGTTTTGCGCGTTTTGGCTGGTTGTTGAATTTGGTCAGTTCGCCTGTGTTGATGGCGTTCACACAAGGCGCGGGTGTGCTCATCATCTCGTCGCAAGTTCCGGCGTTGTTGGGTTTTACAAACGGCTGGTCATCAGCCATCACGGGCGTGGGCATTGACTGGGCCAGCCTGGTGTTTGGCTTGGTCACGCTGGTGTTACTGGTATTGGCAAGACGCTGGCGACCCACCTTCCCCACCGTGTTGGTGGTGGTGCTAGGCGCAGCGGGCGCTAGCTGGGCGCTGGGGCTAGAGGCATCGGGCACAGCGGTGGTAGGCGCGTTACCGCAAGGCTTGCCTGCGTTGTATGTGCCCAGTGTCATTGAGTGGGAAATGTTCAAGCAGTTGGTGCTACCCACCTTGGTCATCACGCTGGTGAGCTTTTTAGAAACTGCATCGAGCGCCAAAGTCGACAACGACCGCAGCGGCAAACGCTGGGATCAAGACCAAGACTTGATTGGCCAAGGCTTAGCCAAAGTAGCCTCCGGCTTGTGCGGCGCATTTCCCACCAGCTCGTCGTTCAGCCGCTCGGCACTCAACCTGTATGCGGGCGCCCAGTCGGCATGGGCCACCATTTTTTCGGTAGCGGTGATTTTGGTCATCCTCTTGTTCTTCACTGCAGTGTTGCAGCCCGTGCCGCAGTCGGTATTGGCGGCCATCGTGGTGGTGGCAGTGCTGGGGCTCATCAAGCCGCGTGCGTTTGTGCAGCTTTACAAAATTAACCGTGTCGAAGCGGCTACGGCGGTGGTGACGTTTGTCATCACCTTGCTCTCAGCTCCGCGCTTGTATTGGGGCGTGCTGGCTGGCGTGGTGATGGGCCTGAGCCACTTTTTGCACACGCGCTTGCACCCGCGCATCATTGAAGTGGGCCTGCACCCTGACGGCAGCCTACGCGACCGCCACCTGTGGAAACTGCCACCTTTGGCAGCTCACCTTTACGCCCTGCGCATGGATGCCGAGCTGGACTTTGCCGCCGCCAGCACCCTAGAGCGCGCCGTGATGGAGCACCTAGGCCAGCACACCAACGTGGTTCATGTGTGTCTGTTTGCATTGCCGATTAACCGCATCGATGCCACCGGCGTAGAAAGTTTCGCCAAGCTAGAAACCATGCTGCGCGAGCGTGGCATCAGCCTGCACATCAGCGGCATGAAGCTACCGGTAGAAACCGTGCTGCACCGCGCAGGCTGCCTACAAGCGTATGCGGGGCTGCACCTGTACCGCACGGATGCGGAGGCGATTCAACAGCTGCGGCAACTCGAGGCATTGCCTGCGGATATGGGGTGGTGTATTTGAACGGGGCCAACTAGAATACTGTTTTTATAAACAGTATTTGATGCATCTCCGCTCCCTCTTCGTCGACTTCAACAGCTACTTCGCTTCGGTTGAACAGCAGCTCAACCCCGCACTGCGCGGGCGGCCTGTAGGCGTGGTGCCGGTACTGGCCGAAACGTCGTGCTGCATTGCCTCCAGTTACGAGGCCAAGGCGCTGGGTATTGGCACGGGCACGGGTGTGGCCGAGGCTCGGCGGCTATGCCCCAACATTGCCATCGTGCTGGCCGACCACGCCAAGTATGTGGAAATGCACCACCGCGCCGTGGCGGTGGTGGACACGCTGGCACCCGTGCGCCAAGTACTGTCGATTGACGAGATGGAGTGCGAGCTGACCGGCCGCTGGCAAAGCCGCGAGCGTGCGGTGGGGTTGGCCGAGCGCATCAAGGCCGAAGTGGTCGCGCAACTAGGTGAGTGCATGCGCACCTCGGTGGGCATTGCGCCCAACACGCTGCTGGCCAAGCTGGCGTCGAACATGCAAAAACCCGACGGGCTCACGGTGATTGAGGCGCACGAGCTGCCGCAGCGTTTGTATGAGCTCAAGCCCAAGGCGATCAACGGCATTGGCCCGCGCATGGTGCAGCGGCTAGAACGTTGCGGCATTCACACGATGGCGCAGCTGTATGCCGCGCCCCGCGAGCTGCTGCGCACAGCATGGGGCGGCGTAGCGGGCTCTGAGATGTACGACAAGCTGCGCGGCCAGTGGTATGGCCCGCGCGAGACCGTGGCCAAGTCGCTGGGCCACTCACACGTGTTGCCGCCTGATTTGCGCAATCCCACAGGCGCGTTTGCGGTGCTGAACCGCCTGACGCAAAAAGCCGCCATGCGATTGCGCAAGCAAAACGTGTACGCCACCAGCATGAGCGTGCATGTGCGCTGCCGTCACGCGCGTGGGGGCCATGTGGGTGACGACCGCGCCGCGCAGGTGGGCGAAACACAAGACACCGCATTTTTACTACACACACTAGAGCAGCTGTGGCACAGCGGCCTGCACCTGCTGACTCAGCCTGTGACGGTTGGGGTTCAACTGCATGGCCTCATTGAAGCGGGCCAGCACACGGGCGATTTGTTTGGATTTGCAGAAGCAGCGGCGCATGAGGTGGGAGCAGGAACTGCGCCCGAGCCTACAGGCTCGTTATCTGCACGCGTGGCCCCCGCCAAAGACCGCCGCAAACTGATGGCGGCGATCGATATGCTCAACGGCAAACACGGCAAAAACACGGTGTACTTTGCCAGCGCGCAAGCGGGGCTAGACCATGCGCCGATGCGGATTGCGTTCAACCGAATTCCTGATTTGGAATCGGAGCGATAAAGCGCGTTAAGCCGTGACGATCCAGCCCTCCAGCGGATCACATTCAGGTAAGCCGTAGTGTGCATCGCCCGCTTCGTGGTGGGCTTGAGCCCACGCGGCTTGCACCATGCAAAGCACGGCGTCTAGGCTGTCACCACTGGCATCGTCCACCAAGGTGTCGTGCTGGGCGTGGGTGAGTTTGAGGCGCAGACCCAAACGGGTTTGGCCAACCTCAAGGGCTTGCAACAGTTGCTTGCGCGCAATCAAACGCTCTGGCGTTTGTTTGGCTTTGTCGTCGCTTTTGTAGCTGGTGTTGCCAATCAGCTCACGCGCCAGCAAGCCGGGGTAGGCTTCTAGTGCGACGCGCAATAACTCGAGTGAAGCTGCAGGTGCGTACAAGCGGGGCAAGGTCACACCAGCCTCCATCAACAAGGGCACACCCGCGTGCAGCATGTAGGCCACGGGCGGGTTGACCCACTTCATCGACGGGCTTGAACCCGCAGGCGCGTCGGTAGCGCGGTGCGCAAACTTGCCGCCCACTGGGCGGGCATCGCAAAAAGCTTTGAAGGTGGCACGAATGTCAGCGCGGCTGAGTGCGGCGTAGTGCTGCATGCAGGCCAGCCAATCGGTGGGCCACTTGAGGTGCTCAACCAGTTCACGCGGCAGGCCAAAAGGCAAGTCAAAACCACCCACCCACGCTTGAGGCTGTTTAAGCCAATCGGTAAAAGAGGCAAGGGTGTCAAAGCGCAGCAGGCTTTGCAGTTGCACGCGCCCCGCTTTGGCGTGACCCAGGGCCACAACGATGGGCTTGCGTTTGGTGGGGCTGCTGCTGAAGTCGCATCCCACCAAAAATGGCGAAGTGGTCATGCCAGCCCCAACATCGCCACACCTGCAGCAATGAGCAAGGCACCTAACAAGCGCAACCAGCGGTCCCCTTCACCCAACAAGTGCCCACCAATGATCGCCGCAAAAAGCATGGACACCTCACGTGCAGGTGCCACCAAGGACAACGGCGCGGTTTGCATGGCATACAACACCAGTACGTACGAAATGGGCGTGACCGTGCCAACGATGAGCGCGTACTTCCACTGTTGACGCCACAACGTCCAAGCCGTGGGTCGATCGCGCAACACCACAGGCGCCAACAAGGCAAAGCGAACCAAGTTTTCCAAGTAGTGCACCAAGATAGGCGACATCAACAACACTTTCACCGCATAGCCATCCACCACGGTGTAGCTGGCAATGAATAGCCCCGTCAACACGCCATAGCGCAAGCCTGCGCTGCGCAGGCGTTGAGATGCCATCTGATCTTCATTGACAACATTCACACGGCGCCAATCGGTGATGAGCTTAGGACCACCCGCAATTAAGAACACACCACTCACCACCCCCGCAACACCCAAAGCGCCGATGTACGACATGGATTCGCCCAACCAGATCAAAGCCACCAGCGATGACAACAAGGGTCCTGTGCCACGCGCCAAGGGATACACCACGGTCAAATCAGCATGGCGATAGCCGCGTAGCAACACCACAAAGTACAGCACGTGCAACACGCCACTGGCAATGACAAAGCCCCATTCCCATGTGCCCCACTGCGGCAAGACATCCCATCCGACCCAAACCCCAACAGGGGCCCAAACCACCATGGCAACGCCTGCCGTGAAGCAAGCAAAGCGTGCGTCACCGCCCGCTTTTTTGGCGAGGATGTTCCACAAGGCATGCAGCAGCCCTGCGAGCAAAACAATGGAGAGAGCGGTGGCGCTCAAGCGCTGACCAACAAACGTGTCAGGCGCGACCGATGATGGACGCCGTGGCCATCAGTTCTTCCAGCAGCGCAAACGACACTTGGCCTGACACGCTGTAGGGGTCAAGCTCTGGCGTTTCGGAGTACTTCAACACGATGGAAGGGTTGAGTTTGTCTAGGCGGACTTGACCCATGGTCCAACCGCCAAAGCGGCGTTCGGTGATTTCTTCATAAGCCAACACCACCACGTCTTTGTGGCGTGGGTCTTTGACGATGTGGGTGTAAAGCGCATTCACTTGGTTGCGACCGCCTTCGATGGCTTGCAAGTAAATGCCGCCGCCGTAGCAAAGCACGCCGGTGATGCCGTTGCTCAGGTTGTGCTCACGCGAGCTGGCCAAGATGGATTCGGTTTGCTCTGGGGTTTCGGGGTGAACAGAGCGGCTCACATACAACAGACGAACGAGCATGACATCAACCTTTAGGAATCAGAGACAAAAATTCGCGGCGCAAGTTGGGGTCTTTCAAGAAAGCACCGCGCATGACCGAGTTGATCATCTTGCTGTCCATGTCCTTCACACCGCGCCATGACATGCAGAAGTGGCTGGCTTCCATGACGATGGCCAAGCCATCGGGCTGTGTTTTTTCTTGAATCAGATCGGCCAGCTGCACCACGGCCTCTTCTTGAATTTGGGGGCGGCCCATGACCCATTCGGCCAAACGCGCGTATTTGGACAAACCAATGACGTTGGTGCGTTCGTTGGGCAACACACCAATCCAGATCTTGCCAATGACGGGGCAAAAGTGGTGGCTACATGCACTGCGCACGGTGATGGGGCCGACGATCATCAGCTCATTCAGGTGTTCTGCGTTGGGAAATTCGGTGATGGCGGGCGCTTGCACATAGCGGCCTTTGAAGACTTCTTGCAAGTACATCTTGGCCACGCGACGTGCTGTGTCCCCGGTGTTGTGGTCATGCGCGGTGTCAATCACCATGCTGTCGAGCACGCCTTGCATCTTGACTTCGACTTCGTCTAGCAAAGCTTCCAATTCGCCAGGCTCAATGAACTCGGCGATGTTGTCGTTGGAGTGAAAACGCTTGCGTGCGGCGGCAATGCGCTCGCGAATCTTCACAGAAACCGGCGTGCCTTCGAAGTTGTCTTTTGCAGTCATGGGGATGATGGTATCAGCGAAGCAAAAACCTTATGGCAGCCCTGTTCAGTAGCGTTTACCGGTTAAGAACACACCAAAGCGCAGCACGGTGGATGCCAGTGCATCGACCGTGCGTTCCCACCAGCCACGGCTGAGGTAAGCCTCAGGGTCGACGCGGGTCGCACCGCGCTCGATGGCGTCGATCAAGCTGGCCTGCAAGGCCCTGGCCAATGTCGGGTTGTGAGCCACCACATTGGCCTCGCGCGCCAGCAAAAGACTGAAAGGGTCTAGATTGGACGAACCGACGGTGAGCCATTTCTCATCCACCACAGCCACCTTGGCGTGCAAAAAACTAGCGTGGTATTCGTAAATCTCCACACCTGCCGCCATGAGCTGGCCATACAACTGGCGTGCCGCACGGTAAGGCAAAAAATACTCGTACTGGCCTTGCAACAGCAAGCGCACACGCACGCCACGGCGCGCCGCCATGACCAGCGCACGGCGCAAGCGCAAACCCGGAAAGAAATAAGCACTGGCCACGATGATGTCGTGGCGTGCGACACCAATGGCTTTGCGATACGTGCGCTCAATATGCACACGATGGCGCACGTTGTCGCGCAACACCAATTGAATTTCGCCACGTCCCGGCAAATGCAAACGTTGCTTGGTACCCCGCAGGGCGTCTAGCGCACCACCGAGGTCTTGGCTGCGCAACTCGCGCACAGCCTCAATGCGTGACCACAGCTGCGCCATGGTGGCATGCACTGCAGGCACCAAAGCGCCACGCAGGCTCACGGCGTAATCCAGACGGGGCGAGTTCAGCAGGCCTTGCACATGCGGGTCAAGGTAATCGTCGAGTATGTTGATGCCGCCACAAAACGCAATGGTTTTGTCCACCACACAAAGTTTGCGGTGCAAACGCCGCCAACGGCTGGGCAACCAAAAACCAATCCCCACAGCGGGCGCATACACACGCACGTGCACGCCAGCTTGCGCAAACTGGTCGTCCCACGGAGCAGGCAACTCGCCCGTCCCTACCCCATCGACCACCACACACACGCGAACACCGCGTTGTGCAGCGCGCATCAGGGCATAGGCCACATCCGCACCCGAACCTGCAAAATCAAAAATATAAGTCTCTAACAGCACCTCATGCTGTGCTGCATCCATGGCATCGACCATGGCCGCAAACAAATCCACACCACCTGTGAGCAAGCGTATGTCGTGTGGATGTGCGTGACTCATGGAGCGTCCCACGCAAACTCCACCAGCAATGGCAAGTGGTCAGACATGCGGCCCCAAATCGGGCCACGCGGCACATGTGTGCTCACGCGGTGCACGCCACGCGCGTACACATGATCCAGTTGCGCCAAAGGCAAACGCGAAGGATAGGTTGGGTATTGCTTGCCCATGTTGGTGTGAAGACCCACCGTGGCCATCATGCGCGACACGGCGCTGCCCCAATCGTTGAAATCGCCAGCCACCAACAACGGCGCATCAGCAGGCACTTCGCGCGCAATGAAGTCGTGCACTTGCTGCGTTTGTCGCAAACGGCTGCCAGGCAAAAGCCCGAGGTGAATGACGATGACATGCACCTCACGCGCTTGCATTTGCAAGGTCACGTGCAACAAACCCCGTTGCTCTAGGCGGTGGTCGGACATGTCTTCATGGCGATGTTCAAGCACGGGCCAGCGACTAAGCAATGCATTGCCGTGTTCACCATGTTTGGTGATGGCGTTAGTGCGGTACACGGGCGTGTAGCCCTCTGGCGCTAAAAAGTCAGCTTGCGCTTGGTCGGGCCAATGCTTGAAACGACCGGCTTGTTGGCGGTTGAACGCACGCACTTCTTGCAAGCACACGATGTCGGCATCGAACTGCTCGACCGCATGGCCTAGGTTGTGTATTTCTAAGCGGCGCGCAGGGCCTAGACCTTGCACACCTTTGTGAATGTTGTAAGTGGCGACTTTGAATGTTTTCATGTTCAGCACATAAGTGTGCCTCAACCGCAAGCCGCCCTCTCAGGCCCACTCTATGATGAAGCCATGCTCACCCCACTCGATCACTTGCCCACATGGCGCGCCGAAAGCGGCGCTGCCGCGCCCCGCCGTGTGGTGGCCGCGGATGACACGATGTCAGCCGATACCGCCTACCGACTTGCTTGCGAGGGCACAGGTCTGTTGTGGCAAGGCGACTTTCACAACGCACGCCAACTGTTGCAAGCCTTGGCCCGCCGCACTGAACGCAAACCCAAAAAATCCAAAAAGCCAGAAGCCAGCATCACACCCATGCAAGCCTTCAACTTGCACCGCCAAACCTTGGGCCAACGTGCCCGTATTTTGGCAATGGTGATCGTGCCGTTAGAAGGCGACTACACCATCCCTCTGCGCCGTGCTCCTGACCTCAAACAAGCTTGCACCGAAGCTTGGGGCCCCGCCAACGGCGAAGCCTGCATGGTGTCGCTGCGCGAACTGCTGGGCGTGGTGGGTGCGCACGAATGGCGCAAAAAAGGCGTGGAGATTGCCGCATTGGGCGAAGCCCCCAACAACCGCATCTACCCGCACTACGGGGTGTTTTCGCCGGTGCGCGGCGAGTATGTGGACCTCGTAGCGAATACACAAATCAAAGACAAATCGCTTGCGTTTGACATTGGCGTGGGCACCGGCGTGCTGTCTGCAGTGCTAGCCAAACGCGGCGTGCAACGCATCATCGCGACTGACCAAGATCCACGCGCCCTCGCCTGCGCGCGCGAGAACCTGCAACGCTTGCAGCGCCTCGACAAAGTCGAGTTGGTGCAAACCGATTTATTCCCAGACGGCAAAGCGCCTTTGGTGGTGTGCAACCCGCCGTGGGTGCCTGCACGTCCAAGCTCCCCGATTGAACATGCGGTGTACGACGAAGGCAGTCGTATGCTGCGTGGTTTTTTAAGTGGCTTGCGTGAGCACTTAACACCCAACGGCGAAGGCTGGCTCATCTTGTCGGACTTGGCCGAACACTTGGGGCTGCGCACCCGTGAAGAACTGATTTGTTGGATCAGCGAAGCAGGATTGAAGCTGGTGGACCGCCATGACATCAAGCCACGTCACGGCAAGGCCACCGACGACACCGACCCACTGCATGCGGCTCGCGCCAAAGAAGTTACTTCTTTGTGGCGCCTAGCAGCTGCTGCTTGAGCCACGACAACCAGCCGGGGCCCTCAGCACGCATAGGCTGCACGGCTACCTCGGTTGGCATAGCCGCAGTTACGGGCTCGATGGGCGCAGGTGGCGCCACTTTTGGCACAGCTGTCATGGCCGGCACAGGCTTGACTTGCGGAGCAGCAGGCACCTGGAGCGACTGCAACACAAACTGCGTCACCGCCGCATTGAACGGGACCGGATGTGCAGACCCCGCAACTTCGAGCACTTGCACCTTGGGAAATTCGCGCTGCAGATCTTTCACCTGCTGAGGGGTACACACCCCTGAATCACTGCCGTGCATCAACCGCACAGGACCTTCGAAGCCACTGATCAAGTGACCAAACTTCATGCCTTTCCAATCTTTGCGATACGGCAAATCAAAATGCGCTGGTGATTGCACGGCCAGCACCGCGCCGATGCTCACGTTGAACTTTTCAGCCATCTCTTCAGGCGTGGGTAGGCGACCTGCTTTTTTCATGCCGTCGTACAAACCATAGATGGACATCCAAGGCAAATCCAAACCGATGTCATTGAAAAACAAACCGCTGATGTGGTTGCTTTCTTCATGCGCCAAATACATGGCCAAGATGCCCCCCATGCTGGTGCCCAGCACCTCGATACGCGGCACGGGCTTGCCTTCGGGCATCAGCACCTCACGGATGAAATGCACGATGTCTTCCAAATACACCTGCATGGTGTAACCCTTGTCGCCGAGCATGGGACTAGAGTCGCCGCGTCCGCACAAGTCCAAGCTGATCACGCGCAAGCCATGCATGCCCTCGGCGGCTTGCAGCAACGGGTCAAACGTCGCACGGGTTTCCAACAGACCCGGCAAGCACAGCAACACATAGGGGCTGTTGACATCACCCACGGCGCTGTAAGCCACATGACGATGGGCTTTGGGTACATCAAACAAAAGGGCGGGGAATTTGGAAACTGTCATAGGTAGTGGTTCATCCTAGCCCATTGGGATGAAAGTCATTGGCAAAGATTGAATACGATGGCGACATGTCTGCACCCGCCCTCCTCCAAGTCCGACACCTCAGCTTCGGCCCCATTCAAAACCTCACGTTCAATTGGCCTGCGGGTGTGAGCTGGGTTTGCGGCGACGAAGGCCAAGGTAAAACCACGTTGCTGCGTTTGCTGGCGGGTGATGTGCAGCCCACAACTGGTTCAGTCGTCGTGCCGCAAGGTGGTGTGTTTTGGGTGGACCTGCAAAGCCCTACACACGACACCACCACCGTGCAAGCCTGCTGGGATACGCTGCGCACACGCTATCCCAAGTGGAATGACGAACTGCTGCAAGACTTGGCTGAAGCGCTCGACATGCGCCCTCACTTAGAAAAGCATCTTCACATGCTGTCCGCAGGCAGTCGCCGCAAGGTCATGGTGGTGGCCGCGTTGGCCTCAGGTGCGACAGTCACGCTGCTAGACCAACCGTTTGCCGCACTCGATTTGGCATCGATTCGCATCCTCCAAGAGTTTTTGAACGAAGCGCAAGAGCACCCCAGCCGCGCTTGGATCGTGGCGGACTACGAAGCACCTAGTGATGTGCCATTGGTGAATGTGTTGAACTTAGATGAGCTGCGATAAATCGCAGACATGAAAAAAGGCTCCCTCGGGAGCCTTTTTCCTTTGCACCGAAGTGCAGCTGAACCAAAACTTTAAGCCTTGGCTGCATCCAAGTTGCGCAAACGAATGTGCAACTCACGCAATTGCTTCTCGTCCACAGGGCTAGGCGCTTGGGTGAGCAAACACTGAGCACGCTGTGTCTTGGGGAAAGCGATCACGTCGCGGATGGATTCAGCACCGGTCATCAAAGTGACGATACGGTCCAAACCGAAGGCCAAGCCGCCGTGTGGAGGCGCGCCGTATTGCAAAGCATCGAGCAAGAAGCCGAACTTGAGCTGTGCTTCTTCAGGCGTGATCTTCAACGCGTCAAACACTTTTTGCTGCACGTCGGCGCGGTGGATACGGACTGAACCGCCGCCCATTTCCCACCCGTTCAACACCATGTCGTAGCCCTTGGAGATGCACTTCTCGGGCGCGGTGACCATCCAGTCTTCGTGGCCGTCTTTGGGCGCAGTGAAGGGGTGGTGCACGGCGGTGTAGCGCTGACTTTCGTCGTCGAACTCGAACATCGGGAAGTCGACCACCCACATTGGGGCCCAACGGTCTTCGAACAAACCGTTTTTCTTGCCGAACTCGCTGTGGCCAATCTTGATGCGCAAGGCACCGATGGCATCGTTGACAACCTTGGCTTTGTCGGCACCGAAGAAAATCAGGTCGCCGTTTTGTGCGCCTGAACGCTCGAGCACGGCATTGAGCGCTGCGTCGTGGATGTTCTTGACGATGGGGGACTGCAAACCATCACGTCCTTTGGACAGGTCGTTGACGCGGATGTAGGCCAAGCCTTTGGCACCGTAGATCTTGACGAACTCGGTGTACGCGTCGATCTCGCCACGGCTGATGCCGCCGCCTTCGACCGAGCCATTAGGTACGCGCAGGGCCACCACGCGGCCACCCTTCATGTTGGCTGCACCTGAGAACACTTTGAAGTCCACATCGCCCATGACATCGGTCACTTCGGTGAACTGCAATTTCACGCGCAAGTCAGGCTTGTCAGAGCCGTAGATGTGCATGGCGTCTTGGTACGTCATGACAGGGAACTCACCGAGGTCCACACCAATGGTGTTGGTGAACACGCGTTTGATCATGCCTTGGAACATGTCACGGATTTCTTCCTCGCTCAAGAACGAGGTTTCAATATCAATCTGGGTGAATTCAGGTTGACGGTCAGCGCGCAAGTCTTCGTCGCGGAAGCACTTGGTGATTTGGTAGTAACGGTCATAGCCCGCCACCATCAACAGCTGTTTGAACAACTGAGGTGACTGGGGCAAGGCAAAGAAGTGGCCATCGTGCACACGGCTGGGCACCAAGTAATCGCGCGCGCCTTCGGGCGTGCTCTTGGTGAGCATGGGTGTCTCGATGTCCACGAAGCCGTTTTCGTCGAGGTACTTGCGCACTTCCATTGACACTTTGTAGCGCAGCATCAGGTTGTTTTGCATATACGGACGGCGCAGGTCGAGCACGCGGTGTGTGAGACGTGTGGTCTCAGACAAGTTGTCGTCGTCAATCTGGAAGGGAGGCGTGACCGACTCGTTCAACACGATGAGTTCGTGGCACAGCACTTCAATCTTGCCGCTCTTCAAGCCTTCGTTGGTCGTGCCATCTGGACGAGCGCGCACCAAGCCTTTGACTTGGATGCAAAACTCGTTGCGCACGTTCTCGGCCACTTTGAACATTTCGGGGCGATCGGGGTCGCACACCACTTGCACGTAGCCTTCGCGGTCACGCAAGTCGATGAAGATGACGCCGCCGTGGTCACGACGACGGTTGACCCAGCCGCACAGGCTCACGGTTTGGCCATTGAGGGCTTCGGTCACGAGACCGCAGTAGTGGGAACGCATTGCCATTTTTAGTTTCTCTTTTCTTGAATGACTGCAGTGCCGGGAGAGACGGCACCCATGGAAATCACATACGTCAACGCTTCGTCAACGCTCATCTCAAGCTCAATCACATCGGTGCGAGGCACCAACAAGAAAAAGCCGCTGGTTGGGTTGGGGGTGGTCGGCACGTACACGCTGAGGTGTTCGCCATCGAGCTTAGAGGCCACTTCGCCCATCGGAGCACCCGTTTGGAACGCAATGGTCCACATGCCTGCATGGGGGTACTGCACCAGCAGAGCTTGGCGAAACGCATTGCCGTTGCTGGAAAACAAGGTGTCTGATACTTTTTTAACGCTGGTGTAAATCGACTTGACGATGGGAATGTGGGTGAACAACTTGTCCCACTGCTTGACCCACCAGCGACCCGCCACGTTGGACACCAACGCGCCTGTGATGAGCAAGCCCACCAACACCAACACTACGCCTAAGCCCGTCATTTGGCGCAAAGAGGTGAGTGTGTCGTGCGAAACCAAAGGTCCCACCGTGCCAAGGAACATCCCGTCCATGACACCGACGAGCCATGTCAGCACCCAAACCGTGATGGCCAAAGGCGTCCAGACCAAGAGGCCTGCAAGCAGGTATTTTTTAATCGGCATGAAAGACCCGGTGAAATTTAAAAATTAGTGACACGCGCAACCGCCGCCACAAGCGGCTGGCGGTGTGCTGGAGGCTGTGTCTGAGCTGGTGGTCGATGCTGTGTCAGTGGCAGCAGCTGCGCCACCGGCCACCGAAGCAGGCGCCGATGTACCGCCCGAACCACCTTTGAAATCGGTGGCGTACCAACCCGAGCCTTTGAGCTGAAAGCCCGCAGCCGTGAGTTGCTTGGAAAACGTGGGTTTGCCGCACGCTGGACAGTCGGTCAGCGGGGCATCTGAAATTTTTTGCAGGACGTCCTTGGCATGGCCGCAGGACCCGCATTTGTAGGCATAAATGGGCATGGCGAGACGGGTTCGGTAAAACCCTGAATTATAGGTGCCCTGCCCCTATTTCAAGGACGAAGCGGCCTCATCCGTCCGCTTTGATGGGGCTGAACCCTCGCCTTAGGCTGCGCCCACCAGTTTATGGTGGCTGCCGTGGGCATTGCGAATGGCTTGCGGCCCCAAAGAGCCCACCAACATGCCCGTCAAACTGGCCAACACACCCGCCAATTGAGCGGGGAACTCATCACCCGCAGGCGTGGCCAAGAACAAGCCCCACGTGAGCAAGCCCAGCACCAAGGCAAAGATCGCCCCCTGCGTGGTGGCACGTTGCCAGTACAGACCAAAGGTGAGCGGCACAAACGCCCCCGCCAGCGGCACCTGGTAAGCGCCGGACACCATGTCGTAAATCGAGCTGCCTTGCATGCGAATGGCGTAGCCCAGCACCAGCATGCTGAACACCAACACCGTCACGCGCATGGCGCGCAGCTCTTGTTGATCACTTTGGTGGGGATGGAACTGACGCCAAATGTTTTCGGTAAACGTGACGCTAGGGGCCAACAAAGTAGCCGAAGCGCACGACTTGATGGCCGACAACAATGCGCCAAAGAACAACACCTGCATGACAAAAGGCATCTGCGTCATCACCAAGGTGGGCAACACTTTTTGCGGGTCATCGGCCATCAGCGCAGTGGCTTGCTCGGGCATGATGATCATGGCGCTGACCACCAAAAACATCGGAACAAAAGCAAACAAGATGTAGCAAATGCCACCAATCACAGGACCATGCGTGGCGGCCTTGAGGCTGTTGGCTGACATGACACGCTGAAACACATCTTGCTGCGGAATCGACCCCAGCATGATGGTGATGGCCGAGGCAAAGAAGAACAGCACGTCTTTGGTGTTGGGCTCGGGCCAGAACTTAAACATGTCTTGACTGATCGCCAACGCAATCACCTTGTCCGCACCACCGGCCTGCCCTGCGGCAAACACAGCCAAGATGGAGAGGCCCACCACCAAAATGATCATCTGGATGAAGTCGGTGATCGCCACCGACCACATGCCGCCAAACAAGGTGTAGGCCAAGATCGACACCACGCCAATGACCATGCCCAGCTCTAGGCTGACCACGCCCTCAGACAACAGGTTGAACACCAAACCCAAAGCCGTGACTTGCGCTGACACCCAACCGAGGTAACTGACCATGATGATGAGCGAGCACACCACTTCCACCGTGCGGCCATAGCGTTCACGGAAGTAGTCGCTGATGGTGAGCAAGGTCATGCGGTAGAGCTTGCCCGCGAAGAACAGGCCTACAAAGATGAGACAAAACCCTGCACCGAATGGGTCTTCCACCACGCCGTGCAAACCGCCATTCACAAACTTGGCAGGAATACCCAGCACCGTTTCAGAACCAAACCACGTCGCAAACGTGGTGGTGACGATCATGGCCATGGGCAGGTGACGACCTGCGATGGCGAAGTCAGACGAGTTCTGAACGCGCTTGGCCGCCATCAAACCAATGGCGATGGTGACCAGCAAATAGACGATGACGAGTGTGAGCAGCACGGGTCAACTCCGCAAAGTGATTAAAAGTAGTGGTGCAGACGCACATACATCTGCATGGCAACGAGGCCGCCCAAGAAACCACCACCCACCCACATCAGGCGTTGCAGCATGCGGTTGGTACGGCGTTGTTCTTCGATGAGCTGTTGCAACTGAGCATTGCCATCGTTTTGACGGTGCTTCAAAAAGTCGTGCACCAAGCGCGGCAATTCAGGCAAGAGCTTGGCATAGCGCGGCGCTTCGGCCACCAACTGGTTCCACAATTTTTTGGGACCCACTTGGTCGAGCATCCACGTTTCCAAGAACGGTTTGGCGGTGCTCCACAAATCCAATTCGGGGTCGAGCTGACGGCCCAAGCCTTCGATGTTGAGCAGGGTTTTTTGCAGCAACACGAGCTGCGGCTGAATCTCGACATTGAAGCGGCGCGAGGTTTGGAATAAACGCATGAGCACCATGCCGAGCGAAATCTCTTTCAGCGGGCGGTCAAAGTAAGGCTCGCACACCGCACGGATGGCGGACTCCAATTCGTCCACACGCGTGTCCGCAGGCACCCAGCCCGACTCCACATGCAACTCGGCCACGCGCTTGTAGTCGCGACGGAAGAAGGCGGTGAAGTTTTGCGCCAAGTACTCTTTGTCGTATTCGGTGAGCGTGCCCACGATGCCAAAGTCCAGCGAGATGTAACGGCCAAACGTGGCGGGCTCAAGGCTGACTTGGATGTTGCCGGGGTGCATGTCCGCGTGGAAAAAGCCATCGCGAAACACTTGGGTGAAAAAGATGGTCACGCCATCGCGGGCCAGCTTGGGGATGTCCACACCCGCTTCGCGCAAACGTTCGGTTTGGCTGATGGGCACGCCCTTCATGCGTTCCATCACGATGACGTCGTTGTGGCAGAAGTCCCAAATCATTTCAGGAATCAGCACGAGGTTGAGGCCTTCCATGTTGCGGCGCAGTTGCGCGGCGTTGGCGGCTTCGCGCACGAAGTCGAGTTCGTCGTGCAGGTACTTGTCAAACTCGGCCACCACTTCGCGGGGCTTCAAGCGTTTGCCATCAGTCGACAAGCGGTCCACCCAACCGGCCATCATGCGCATGAGGCTAAGGTCTTTGTCAATGACCGTCAACATGCCTGGGCGCAGCACTTTGACAGCCACTTCGCGCGTCGCACCGTTACGGTCTTTGATGACCGCAAAGTGCACTTGCGCGATGGACGCACTGGCCACGGGCTGGTGTGTGAACTCCACAAAAATCTCATTGAGCGGGCGACCAAACGAGCGCTCGATGATGGCTACGGCGGCGTCTGATGGGAATGGTGGCACGCGGTCTTGCAACTTGGCCAGCTCGTCCGCCAAATCCGTTGGCAGCAAATCGCGGCGGGTGGACAGCACTTGGCCAAACTTCACAAAGATGGGGCCGAGGTGCTCTAGCGCCTCACGCAAGCGCTGGCCGCGTGGGGCCGACAAATCACGTCCAATGGACACAATACGTGCCAACACACGCAAGCCTGGTTTTTGGAAACTGGTGAGTACCAGCTCATCCAAACCGTAACGCAAGACGATGAGAACGATGTAAATACCGCGCAGCAAACGGGTCATCATGGCGCGGCCTTCTGTGTTTGTTGTTGCACAAAACTGCGCAGCGCATCGATGATGCGTTTGGCGGTTTGCACCAAGGTGTGGGCAGGGGCATCGCCAATGAGACGGGCCACATCTTCTTCGGCATCCCAACGCACGTGGTCAATCAGCCAATTGACTTCAGCGGCCAACTGCACATCACCTTCGATGCGAATGGCGGGCTTCTCGCCTTGCAACACGGTCTTCGCCAACTCAAAGGGGGAGGACTCGTTCACACGCAGCACGAGGTCGGCAGCTTTGCCACCTGCATCGGGCGTGATGAATTCCACCAAACCCGCAGGCGTGAACGCACATTGAAACACTTGGTCACGCCAGCACACTTGCACTTGGCGGCCTTTTTGGCGCTGCAAACGGTCGCGTGCGGCGGGCTCTTGCATGAGCACGTGGTTCAACAAGAGCACCACGCGTTGCTGCACTTCAGCCACGGCCCAAGCGGGCGGTGTGAGGGATTGCGGGAAATCGGTGGGAAGTTGGGCGCGCAACGTGTCTGCTGCGTCGGCCAACCAAGAAAAAGGGGACTGTGTTGCCATAGTCCCCGATTATTCCTTGTTTGAGTGCCCTTCTTGGAGCACCCTGATTTCTTGCCAGCTTATTGCAGGGCTTGCACGCCTGCGACCAGCCAACCCAAGCTGCCGTCTTTGGGCTTGGTCATGTTCCACACTTCGCGGAACGGTGTGGGGCCTGAAGATGGCTCTTCACGAATCAGGCCCGAGAACTCAACGCTGGCCATGTAGTTGTTGCCCACGTCTTCAATACCCAACAGGTGCGCATCAAGCATGACCACATCGGTGTGGTTGACTTGGCCATTGGCTGTGGTTTCGCGTTCAGCCAATTGGGTTTTGATTTCGTCCAACATGCTGTCTGTCATCATGGCGCGCAAGGCACCGATGTCTGAACGGTCCCACGCTTGCTGCAAAGTCATGAAGTTTTGCTTGGCCGCATTGACAAAACCTACCGTGTCAAAGTCAGCAGGGATCCCCCAAGTTTGGTTGCCGCCCAAAGCAGAACCAATCATCGAACCACCGCCCACAGGGGCGAAGTCGGTGTGCGTATCCACAGGACGGGCTGACGAGTCGTTACCCACGTTCTTGGGGTTGTACTGGGGCAAGGTGCTGGGGTTGACAGGTGCACCAGCGCCTTCAAACGCGTAAGGGCTGTTGTTGGTCACTTCAGGTTGGCGGCGACGCATGACGGCACCGATGACCATCATCACCACCAAGGCCAACAAACCGAACATGAGGAACTGACCAAACTCAGCGCCAAAACCGAGTGAATGTGCCAACCATGCGAGGCCCAAACCAGCAGCCAAACCGCCGAGCATTCCGCCCATGCCACCAAATCGTGACGGCTGTGGTGCGGGTGCAGCAGGTGCATGCGGTGCTGCGGTTGGCGCAGCATTGGGCGTGGCAGCAGGCGCAGGCTTGGCAGCTTCGCGCTGCGTCACATTGCTGGACTGCTGGCCCATCGATTTGCCACCGCCTAAACGTTTGGCGGCCTCGGCGTGCATCGTGGCAAAGGCCATGGCCACCACAAAAAGGGCTGTCAAAAGTTTTTTCATTGCGTCATCTCCAGTTGTCGTGTTGTTATCTATCAGCACTTGATTCCAGCATGAAGCGCGACCACACCGGCGCTCATGTTGTGAAAATCCACATGGCCAAAGCCATTTTGTTTCATAAGGGCTTTAAGCTCCTCTTGGCCAGGGTGCATGCGAATGGACTCGGCCAAGTATTGGTAGCTCGATGCGTCACCCGCAATCATCTGGCCCAGCTTGGGCAAGATGTTGAAGGAGTACCAGTCGTAGGCTTTCTCCAGCGGCTTGGCCACTTTGGAAAACTCCAGCACCAGTAATTTGCCGTTGGGCTTGAGCACACGGCACATTTCGCGCAAGGCAGCGTCTTTGTGCGTCATGTTGCGTAGGCCAAAAGCCACGCTGACGACGTCAAAGTGGTTGTCGGGGAAAGGCAGTTTTTCGGCATCACACACCAAGGTGGGCAACACCACGCCATGGTCGAGCAAACGGTCGCGACCGGTACGCAACATGGCTTCGTTGATGTCGGTGTGGACCACACGGCCCGTTTTGCCAACCTTCTTGGCAAAGGCCATCGACAAGTCGCCTGTGCCGCCTGCGATGTCGAGCACTTGCGAGCCCTCACGCAAGTCCGCCACCATGACGGTGTAACGCTTCCACACACGGTGTAAGCCTGCGGACATCAGGTCGTTCATCACGTCGTATTTGGACGCAACCGAGTCAAACACACCACGCACGTGCTTGGCTTTTTCTTTTTCGTCGACGGTTTTGAAACCGAAATGGGTACTGCTCATATTGCTAATGGTATCAATGCGCGTGGCTGCTGCAGCCTGCGCCTGCTTTTTCGGGCATGGGGGCGTCGCGGTCGGTGTGGGCCTCTTTCAGGCGGCGTTCGTAGTCGGCCCACAACTGGTCTTGCTCGGAGCCTAAAAAATACAGGTATTCCCAAGTGAACAAACCGCTGTCGTGGCCATCGCTGAAGGTGGGTTTGATGGCGTAGTTGCCCACGGGCTCTAGGCCTTCGAGATCGACCAAGCGCTTGCCGGTTTGCAGCACCTCTTGGCCGGGGCCGTGGCCCTGCACTTCGGCCGAGGGGCTGTAGACACGCATCAGCTCAAACGGAATGCGAAAACTCGCGCCATCGGCAAAGCTGACTTCCAACACACGCGATGCGCCATGCACCGTGATGTCTTGGGGCGCGGGGGTATTTTTTTGCAAACCAGCCATGAAGTTTCCTAGTTAAACGAGCACGCGCTCAATGCCACCGGCATTGGCGTTGGCCACGTAATTGGGCATCCATTGCTCGCCCAACATCTTGCGCGCCATCTCGACCACGATGTAGTCGGCTTCGAGCAAACCGTTTTGCAAATCGTCGCCGTAGCGGCTCAGACCTTGCAAGCAGCTGGGGCAGCTGGTGAGAATTTTCATATCGCCTTTTGCTTCGCCTGTCATAGCGCGCAGAGCAGCTTCGTCTTTTTGCAACTCGGCTTCTTTGCGAAAGCGCACTTGCGTGGAGATGTCAGGACGCGTCACACCCAAGGTGCCAGACTCGCCGCAGCAGCGGTCGCTCTTGCGCACTTGGTCACCTACCAACGCTTTGACCGTTTTCATCGGGTCTTGTTGCTTCATCGGGCTGTGGCATGGGTCGTGGAACAGATAGCCAGCTTGTTGCTCAGCGCTGAGCTTGATGTCCTTTTCCAACAAGTATTCGTGGATGTCGACGATGCGGCAGCCGGGGAAAATTTTGTCGAACTGGTAGCTTTGCAACTGGTCAAAGCAGGTGCCACAGCTCACCACCACGGTTTTGATGTCGAGGTAGTTGAGCGTGTTGGCCACGCGATGGAACAACACGCGGTTGTCCGTGATGATTTTTTCAGCCGTGTCGAATTGGCCCGAACCTTTTTGCGGATAGCCGCAGCACAGGTAGCCGGGTGGCAACACGGTTTGCACACCCGCGTGCCACAACATGGCTTGCGTAGCGAGGCCCACTTGGCTGAACAAACGCTCAGAACCGCAACCAGGGAAATAGAACACCGCTTCGGTTTCAGATGTCGTGGTCTTGGGGTCACGGATGATCGGCACGTAGTCTTTGTCTTCGATATCCAACAAAGCACGCGCGGTCTTCTTGGGCAAATTGCCGGGCATCTTTTTGTTGACGAAGTGAATCACTTGCTCTTTGATGGGCGCAGTGCCCACTGAGGCAGGCGGCGCCTTGGTTTGCTTGCGTGCCACGACTTGCAGTGCGTCGTGCGCGAAGCGTTGCAGCTTCATGCCCACGCCCACCATCGCGCTGCGTGCAAACTTGATGGTTTCTGGGTTGGTGGCATTGAGCATGAACATCGCCGCCGCATTGCCAGGACGGAAGCTCTTTTTGCCCATCTTGCGCAACAGGTTGCGCATGTTCATGGACACATCGCCAAAGTCAATCTTCACAGGGCAAGGTGTGAGGCACTTGTGGCAAACCGTGCAATGGTCGGCCACATCTTCAAACTCTTCCCAGTGTTTAATGGACACACCACGGCGGGTTTGCTCTTCGTACAAGAAGGCTTCGACCAACAACGAGGTGGCCAAAATTTTGTTGCGTGGGCTGTACAGCAAATTAGCGCGTGGCACGTGGGTCGAGCACACAGGCTTGCACTTGCCGCAACGCAAACAGTCTTTGACGCTAGCAGCGATTTCGCCAATGTCGGACTGCTGCATGATCAGCGATTCGTGGCCCATCAAACCAAAGCTCGGTGTGTAGGCTTGGCTCAAATCGGCGTGACGCAACGATGTGTCCACATCTTGGTTGCGCAGCAATTTGCCTTTGTTGAAGCGGCCTTCTGGGTCGACCTTGGCTTTGTAGTCTGCAAAAGGCTTGAGCTCGTCGTCGGTCAAGAACTCCAGCTTGGTGATGCCAATGCCGTGCTCGCCCGAAATCACACCGTTGAGTGAACGCGCCAACACCATGATGCGTGCCACGGCCTCGTGGGCGGTTTGCAGCATGGCGTAGTTGTCACTGTTGACGGGGATGTTGGTGTGCACGTTGCCATCACCGGCGTGCATGTGCAGAGCCACCCACACGCGGCCTTTGAGCACGCGTTTGTGAATGGCATTGCACTCATCCAAGATGGGCGCGAGTTGCGCACCCGTGAAGATGTTTTGCAACTGCGCACGAATTTGTGTTTTCCAGCTCGCGCGCAAAGTGTGGTCTTGCAACTGTGGGAACAGCGCATCGCACTCGTTGAGCCACTGCTGCCACAGGCCACGCACTTCGCCAATCAGCGAACGGGCTTGTTGCACACGGTCTTCCAACAACTCGGGGGTTGAAATCTCGGCGGCATCGTCAGACTTGCCCAAGGGCAAATTGCCTTTGGCAAAAAAATCTTCCAACGCATCGCAGAGTTCGAGCTTGTTGCGCAGGCTCAATTCGATGTTGATGCGCTCAATGCCATCGGTGTACTCGGCCATGCGTGGCAAAGGAATCACCACGTCTTCGTTGACCTTGAACGCGTTGGTGTGGCGGCTGATCGCAGCTGTGCGCTTGCGGTCGAGCCAAAACTTTTTACGCGCTTCAGGGCTCACAGCCACAAAACACTCACCGCTGCGGGTGTTGGCCATGCGTGAAACTTCAGAGGTCACGCGTGCCACTTCGTCAGCGTCGTCGCCTGCAATGTCGCCAATCAACAGCATCTTGGGCAGGCCGCCGCGCTTGCTCTTGGTGGCGTAGCCCACAGCACGCAGGTAGCGGTCGTCCAAATGCTCTAAGCCTGCCAACAACACGCCGCTGCGCTTTTGCTCGGCGAACATGTAGTCTTTGATTTCCACAATGCTGGGCACCGCGTCTTTGGCGTTGCCAAAGAACTCCATACACACGGTGCGTGTGTGCACGGGCATACGGTGAACAATCCAACGCGCGCTGGTGATCAAACCATCGCAGCCTTCTTTTTGCACGCCGGGTAAGCCGCTGAGGAACTTGTCGGTCACGTCCTTGCCCAAGCCTTCTTTGCGGAAGGACTTACCTGGGATATCAAGGCGCTCTTGGCGGATGAAGGTCTTGCCGTCGGCTTGGTAATACTTCAACTCAAAGCTGGCCATCTCTGCATCGTGAATCTTGCCGAGGTTGTGGTCCACGCGAATGACGTCCAGCCACTCGGCGTCGGGTGTGACCATGCGCCAGCTGGCCAAGTTGTCGAGCGCGGTGCCCCACAACACGGCCTTCTTGCCGCCTGCGTTCATGGCGATGTTGCCGCCAATGCACGAGGCTTCGGCAGACGTGGGGTCCACCGCAAACACAAAACCAGCGCGCTCAGCCGCATCGGCCACGCGTTGGGTCACCACACCGGCTTCGGTGTAGATGGTGGGCACTTTGTGCGCGATGCCAGGCATGTCGACCATTTCGACTTCGGTCATGGCTTCGAGCTTTTCGGTGTTGATGACCGCGCTCTTCCACGTGAGCGGAATCGCGCCACCCGTGTAGCCCGTGCCACCACCACGTGGAACGATGGTCAAGCCAAGGTCGATACAACCTTTGACCAAACCGGCCATTTCCTCTTCGGTGTCTGGGGTCAGCACAACGAAGGGGTATTCCACGCGCCAGTCGGTGGCGTCGGTCACATGGCTCACACGTGAGAGACCGTCGAACTTGATGTTGTCGTTGGCAGTGTGCTTCTTGAGCAAACGCGCAGCCTTCTTGCGCAGGGCGGCAATCGCTTCGAATTGGGTGTTGAAAGTTTCAATCGCACGGCTAGCGGCTTGCAACAGTTGGCCCACCATGACGTCACGCTCGGTGTCGACATCAGGCGTGCGGCGTTGCTCCACTTCACCGAGGCGGTGATGCAAAGCTTCCACCAACTGGTGGCGGCGCTTCGGTGTATCGAGCAAGTCGTCTTGCAAATAGGGGTTGCGCTGCACTACCCAAATATCGCCCAGCACTTCGTACAACATGCGGGCCGAGCGACCCGTGCGGCGCTCTTGGCGCAAACGCAGCAGCAACTCCCAGGCATCGGCGCCGAGCAAACGCAGCACGATTTCTCGATCAGAGAACGAGGTGTAGTTGTAGGGAATTTCGCGCAGTCGCGGGCTTTCTTCAGCCGTGGCGAGCAAGTGATTCAGCGAGGTGGGAGCATTCATGGTGTGATGTGCGCGCTAAGGCGCATTGGGGGCGCGAATTAAGGGGCCAATTTTACCGCAGGGGGCTTGGGTGCTTGCCTTTTGGGGGCTGAGAGCACTTACTGGGGTTGGGGGTGTCTTGTGTTGGTTTTTAGGGGTATTGGTGGTGACGTGGGGATTGAAGTCACTTCTGGACGGTGATCAGGCCGTATGCGCGTTGGCTCCTCTTCGCTGCGCTCAGAATGTCGCTCACCGCGCACACGGCCTGCTCACCGTCTGGCGGCGTTGCTTCGCTCGCCTCAAGCTCAAGCTGTTGGTTAGCTGCGCCAACCTTTGCACATCAGCCACTGGGCAGTGCCACAGGCGATGACCAAGGCGGAATAAGTAGCCATTTTTCCGTCAACGCCCCACAGAACTAGGCCGCCAGCCAGGACTGATGTGCCTAGAACACCGCTCACCACCGTTTGTTTCAGCAGACTCCAACTGGCCAAGGGCAGCCACCAACGGGCGGTGAAGCGGGCCACGAGCACGCAAAACAGGGCCACAACCCATGCTGGTGCAATGAAGTTAAAAGTGTGAATGATTTGTTCTAAAGGGCCCATGTGAGTAAATTTTATAATCTGCGTTATGGCAGTCTGGGCTTTGGGCCTCAATCACACGACAGCCCCGCTTGATTTGCGGGGCCGTTTTGCTTTTGCGGTCGAACAAATGGGTCCGACCATCGCGACCCTGCGCCATTCTTTTGCACCCGACAGCGAGGTGGCCATCCTATCCACCTGCAACCGCACCGAGATTTACTGTGCAGGTGACGAGGCCCAAATGCAACAAACCTTGGCTTGGTTGGCCCAGTCCGGCGGTGTGTCTGCCGACGATCTGAAAGGCCACACCTACGCCCTGCTGGAAGCCGATGCTGCTCGTCACGCTTTTCGCGTGGCCAGTGGTTTGGATTCGATGGTGCTGGGCGAGCCCCAAATTTTGGGTCAGATGAAAGACGCGGTGCGTGCCGCGTCTGAAGCCGGTGCATTGGGCACCACGCTCAACCAACTCTTCCAACGTTCATTCGCTGTCGCCAAAGAAGTGCGCAGTTCCACCGAGATTGGCGCGCACTCCATCAGCATGGCTGCTGCTGCCGTGCGCTTGGCCAGCCAGCTGTTTGAAGACCTCAGCGAAACCCGCGTGCTGTTTGTGGGTGCGGGCGAAATGATCGAACTGTGCGCCACGCACTTTGCCGCCAAGAACCCCAAGGCCATTGCCATTGCCAACCGCACGCTGGAACGCGGCGAAAAGCTGGCCACCCAATTCAGCGGCGAAGTCATGCGCTTGGCCGATTTGCCACAGCGACTGCATGAGTTTGATGTGGTCATCAGCTGCACCGCCAGCACCCTGCCCTTGATTGGCTTGGGCGCAGTCGAGCGCGCACTCAAACAACGCAAACACCGCCCCATGTTCATGGTCGACTTGGCTGTGCCGCGCGACATCGAGCCCGAGGTGAAGTCGCTCGAAGACGTGTACCTCTACACCGTAGACGATTTGTCTGACGTGGTGCAAACCGGCCAAGCCAACCGCCAAGCAGCGGTGGCACAAGCCGAAGCCATCATCGATGCCGGTGTGCAAAGCTTTGAACACTGGATGGACCAGCGCAGCAATGTGCCGTTGATTCAACAACTCAACGCGCAAGCCGAAGACTGGCGCAGTGCTGAGTTGGCTCGTGCTCGCAAAGCAATCGCCAAAGGTGACGATGTGGATGCCGTTCTAGACGCCCTGTCACGCGGCCTGACTCAAAAAATGCTGCACGGTGCGATGGCCGAATTGCATGCGGGTGACGCCGAGTCGCGCGAGCGCGCACGCCACGCGATTGAGCATTTCTTTTTGCGCGGCAACCGTTAGGCGCTGACCCCATGAAAGACTTTCTGCGCGCTCAGCTTGAGCGCCACACCCAACGCTTGAACGAACTCGATTTCTTGCTGTCTCGCGAAGACATCATGAAAGACATGACGCAGTTCTTGGCGCTGTCGCGCGAACACACCGACGTGACCGCCACTGCCGGCCGCTACGCGCGCTACCAACAACGCGAAGCCGATTTGCAAGCCGCGCAACAGATGCTGCAGGACGGTGGCGATGACGCCGACATGCGCGCCATGGCTGAAGAAGAAATTGCCAGCGCCCAAGCCGAACTGCTGCAGCTCGAAGCCGAGTTGCAACGCATGTTGCTGCCCAAAGACCCAGACGATGCACGCCCTGCCTTCATCGAAATTCGCGCGGGCACGGGTGGCGACGAGTCTGCGTTGTTTGCCGCCGATTTGCTGCGCATGTACATGCGCTATGCCGAGCGCCAAGGGTGGCGCACCGAAATCGTGAGCGAATCGCAAAGCGAGCTGGGTGGCTACAAAGAAGTGGTGGTGCGCATGGACGGTGGCTCAAGCGGCGACGGCGTGTATGGCTGGCTCAAGTTTGAGTCGGGTGGCCATCGCGTGCAACGCGTGCCAGCGACCGAAACCCAAGGCCGCATCCACACCAGCGCCTGCACGGTGGCGGTGCTGCCTGAGCCGGACGAAGCCGAGGCCATCAAAATTAACCCGTCTGATTTGCGTATCGACACCTACCGCGCCAGCGGTGCGGGTGGTCAGCACATCAACAAGACAGACTCTGCCGTGCGCATCACTCACTTGCCTACGGGCACCGTGGCTGAATGCCAAGACGGCCGCAGCCAGCACAGCAACAAAGCGCAAGCTTTGAAAGTATTGACGGCCCGCATTCAAGAAAAAGACCGAGCCGAACGCGCCGCCAAAGACGCGGCCATGCGCAAAGGCTTGATTGGCAGCGGTGACCGCAGCGACCGCATCCGCACCTACAACTTTCCGCAAGGGCGCTGGACCGACCACCGCATCAACCTGACGCTGTACAAACTCAACTTCATCATGGAAGGTGATTTGGGCGAGGCGATGCAAGCCCTGAAGCACGCACACGAAGCTGAGCAACTGGCGGCGTTGGAAGGCAATACATGAACCTGATGCAGCCCAGTGGTTTGCCTGTCATGTCGACAACCGGTGCAAACACATCCGAAGCACAAACCACATTCACTGTGGCGCAAGCGGCTGCCTGGGCGCAAACCTTAGGCCTGCCTCGCCTTGATGCCCAAGTGCTGCTGCTGCACGCTTTGGGCCGCGCACCGCACGACCGTGCATGGCTATTGGCGCATGGCGATGACCCGCTGAATGCCAACGTGCAAGCCACCTTTGCAGCGCACGCACAACGCCGCCTGAACACCGAACCTGTGGCCTACATCACGGGCCAAAAAGAGTTTTTTGGTTTGACCCTGCATGTGGACCAGCGCGTGCTCGACCCACGTGCCGACACCGAAACTTTGGTGGAGTGGGCACTGTCCTGCTTGGCCGATACACCGACCCCAGATGTGGTGGACCTTGGCACAGGCAGTGGCGCGATTGCTCTGGCACTGAAACATGCACGGCCCGATGCACAAGTGAGCGCGGTAGATGCCAGCGCCGATGCCTTAGCAGTGGCCAGTGCCAATGCCAAACGTTTGGCATTGCCTGTGGACTTTCACCACGGCTCGTGGCTAGTCCCCTTGAACGGGCGCACTTTCGACGCCATCGTGTCCAATCCGCCCTACGTGGCCAGCGATGACTCACATTTGGCCGCGTTAAAGCACGAACCTTTGTCTGCGCTAGCTTCTGGCGTGGACGGCTTAGACGACATTCGCCTGATCGTGCGCCAAGCCGCACAACACCTCAAACCCAATGGCTGGCTGCTGCTGGAACACGGCTACGACCAAGCCCATGCCGTGCAAACCTTGTTGGGCAACCAAGGGTTTGTGAACGTACAAAGCCGTCCTGACCTTGCGGGCATCTTGCGCTGCACAGGCGGACAATGGCCGACAGTGAAATAATTAACTTTTGATTTGGAGAGAACCCATGAGCGACACACAACAACGCATCGACGAACTCGTAAAAGGCAACGACGTGTTGCTGTTCATGAAAGGCAACGCCAGCTTCCCCATGTGTGGTTTTTCGGGCCGTGCGGTGCAAGTGCTCAAAGCTTGCGGCGTTGACCCCAAAGCCATTAAAACCGTGAACGTGCTGGACGACGCAGAAATTCGTCAAGGCATCAAGGAATACAGCAACTGGCCCACCATCCCACAGCTCTACATCAAGGGCGAATTCATCGGCGGCTCCGACATCATGATGGAAATGTATGAGTCGGGTGAGTTACAAAAAGTCATCAACGGTTAATCACCCAAGCCCGCTTGTAGCGGGCTTTTTTATTGCACCGGCACCAAGAGCTGGTCGGTTTTACATTGGGCGTTGCCGTAACGCTGCAGGCATACATTGGCCGAGCATGAGGCAATCGCCATGTTGCGTACAGCTTCGTTTTGGTCTACCACCACTGTTTCTTGGTAGGGGATGTATTCGGGCCGCGTGATGTCGTTGCAAATGGTGTTGGTATGCGCACCATCACGTGTAGAGAAACAAGTGCGCATCCCCGTCGACACATAAATCACGCGCTGGCGTGTTTGCACCACTTGCACTTTGTTCTCTGGGTAATCCGCCCACGCCGCAGGCGCACACTCACTTTCGACAGCTCGATAAGCTTTGGTTGCACAGCCTGACAGCAGCAAAGTTGCCAACACGAGACACCCTACTTTCATTGCCACCCCTTTTGCGCCGCCAACACGGCATTTGGATATTGTGCTTGGCCGCGGCTGCCGTTGTAACGACCTAGCGCCAAAAACAAATTACCCTCTTCAACGTTCAAGTAATGCCGCAAGATGACGCAACCAAAGCGCAAATTGGTTTGCGCTTGAAACAGCACACTGGCATCGCCTTCGGCCAACACTCGCGTCCAAAACGGCATGACTTGCGTGTAGCCACGCGCACCCGCGCTGCTGATGGCGAATTTACGAAAACCACTCTCCACTTGAATCAAACCCAACACCAAAGAAGGCTCTAAACCCGCACGCTGGCTTTCGTACCAAACGGTTTGCAAAAATTCGCGACGCAAATGTGGGCTGGCCAGCTCATGCGCCAGTACATCGGGCGTGCCGTTTGGCGTAGCTGCAGCAATGGCCAGATTCGACGGTACTGGACTGGTTTTGCGACGTTGCAGTTGTTTTTCTAAACGCGTCTCGCTCTGCATGAGCCATTGTTGGAATGCGTTGGCAGCCTTCACATCGGCGTGAACCAAGGTGGGTGGGCCCGATTGATGCACCGCTGCGCTCAGCGCAGTGCGTACCGAATCGATCAAAGGCTCTTCGCGCTGCGTACCTGCTTGTACGGCGGCACTGATGCACGCACAAAACAAAAGCGGCCCCAAACGGAGCCGCTTTAAAACCATCGCCCATGGCGCGCGCAGCACACGACTGAAAAGACGCAGGCTGCGGGCCATGAGAATCACAAACCCAGCTTGGCTTTCACGTGCGCCAACACATCGGCCACGGCCACTTTGGTGGACTCGGTGTCGCGGCGGTGTTGGTACTCGACCACGCCCTCTTTCAAACCTTTGTCGCCAATGGTCACGCGGTGTGGCACACCAATCAGCTCCCAATCGGCAAACATCGCGCCAGGGCGCTCGCCGCGGTCGTCCAAAATGACGTCCACGCCCAAGGCCAACAGTTCTTCGTAGAGCTTGAAGGCTGCGGCTTTGACGTCTTCGCTGCGGTCCATGTTGACAGGGCAAATCACGGCAGTAAACGGCGCAATGGCATCGGGCCAAATCATGCCGCGCTCGTCGTGGTTTTGCTCGATGGCAGCAGCGGGCAAACGGGTCACGCCAATGCCGTAGCAACCCATTTCCATGAATTGCGGTTTGCCGTTCACATCCAAGAACGTGGCATTCATGACTTGGCTGTATTTGGTGCCGAGGTAGAACACATGACCCACTTCGATGCCCCGCTCAATGGCGAGTACGCCTTGGCCATCCGGTGATGCGTCGCCTGCCACCACATTGCGAATGTCAGCCACCAAATCGGGCTCAGCCACGTCGCGACCAAAGTTCACGCCGGTCATGTGGAAGTCCACCTCATTGGCGCCGCAAACCCAATCGGCCATCACAGCGACATCGCGGTCGGCCACAATTTTCAAAGGCTGCTTCAAGTTGACAGGGCCGAGGTAGCCGGGTTTGCAACCGAAGTGGTCATCAATCTCAACGGTGGTGGCAAAGCGGAAACCGCCTTCAAAGCCGGGCAACTTGCCCACTTTGACTTCGTTCATGTCGTGGTCACCGCGCACGAGCAAGAGCCACACTTGCGATTTGACGACTTCGCCTTTGTCGTTGAGCGTGTCGGTGGCCAACACCAGTGACTTGACGGTCGTGTTCAACGGCACGTTCAGCAAAGCAGCCACGTCTCCGCAGGTGCTCTTGCCAGGTGTGGCAGTTTTAGTCAGGGGCTGCACGGCTGCACCACGCGTTTGCGCAGGTGCCAAAGCCTCGGCCTTTTCCATGTTGGCGGCGTAGTTGCTGGTGGGGCAATAGACGATGGCGTCTTCGCCGGTCGCGGCAATCACTTGGAATTCTTCACTCAAATCGCCACCAATCGCGCCGCTATCCGCAGCCACGGCACGGTAGGTCAAACCGAAGCGGTCAAAAATATTGCGGTAGGCGCCAGCCATGACTTGGTAGCTTTGCTTGGCGCTGTCTTGGTCGCGGTCAAAGCTGTACGCGTCTTTCATGATGAATTCGCGGCCGCGCATCAAACCAAAGCGTGGACGACGCTCATCGCGGAATTTGGTTTGGATTTGGTAGAAGTTTTTTGGCAGCTGCTTGTAGCTGCGAATTTCTTGGCGAGCGATGTCGGTCACCACTTCTTCGCTGGTGGGTTGCACCACAAAGTCGCGGCCATGGCGGTCTTTGATGCGCAAGAGTTCTGGGCCCATCTTGTCGAAGCGACCCGTTTCTTGCCACAGCTCAGCGGGTTGCACCACGGGCATGGTCAGCTCAATCGCACCCGCTTTGTTCATTTCTTCGCGGACGATGGCTTCGACTTTGCGAATCACGCGCAAACCCATGGGCATGTAGTTGTAAATGCCAGCCCCGAGCTTTTTGATCAAGCCCGCGCGCATCATCAATTTGTGGCTGACCACTTCAGCATCAGCAGGGGCGTCTTTGAGGGTGGAAATGAGAAACTGGGAAGCTTTCATGCGTGCAATCGAATCGTCAATTTAGTAGGGAATTAAGGCAAATTCTGAGTGAAGTGCTGCAGCTCTGTGCATAATCGACTCAGTTTAAAAATTTGAGGTTCGATTATGCTTGACCGAGAAGGGTTCAGACCCAACGTCGGCATCATCTTGCTCAACCAGAAAAATCAGGTTTTTTGGGGCAAACGCATCCGCACCCACAGCTGGCAGTTTCCACAAGGCGGCATCGACCGTGGCGAATCGCCAGAGCAGGCCATGATTCGTGAATTGCACGAAGAAGTGGGGCTCAAACCAGAGCATGTGCGCATCGTTGCCCGTACCCGTGATTGGTTGCGCTATGAGGTGCCAGACCGGTTCATCCGCCGTGACGCGCGCGGTTTTTACAAAGGCCAAAAGCAAATTTGGTTTTTGCTGCAAATGGTCGCGCCTGACCACCATTTGAATTTACGCGCTACCGACCATCCAGAGTTTGACGCTTGGCGTTGGAACGATTACTGGGTGCCGCTGGACGTGGTGGTCGAGTTCAAACGCGGGGTTTACGAAATGGCACTGACCGAGTTGTCACGCTTTTTGCCACGCCAAGACAACCGCAGTCGTTATTTGCGAGGTGGTGCACACCACCACCCTGCACAAGACAGCGCTGGCATGCCCAAACAGTTTGGTGCGGTCATGAACATGGAGTTGCCGCCTGGTGCCACGTTTGACCCAGACCCGCAAGCGGCTTTGCGCCAACCGCGCGAAGGCTCATGAAAAAAGCCCACTTCGGTGGGCTTTTTCTTATTTGGAGAGCACCAAGTTGTCGCGGTGCACCATCTCTGGCTCGGAGGCATAACCGAGTAACTCCGACATTTGGCTAGAGGGTTTGCGGCACAGCAAGCGCGCTTCGGCAGCCGCATAGTTGGCCAAGCCACGGGCCACCTCTTGGCCTTGGTTGTCCAAAATGGCAATCACTTCGCCACGCGAAAAATCACCATCAACACCCGTCATGCCAATGGGCAAGAGACTGGAGCCATCACTTTTCAACTTACTCACCGCGCCATCGTCGATGGTGACGGAGCCGCGCAGTTGCAGATGGTCGGCCATCCATTGCTTGCGGGCTTGTTGCTTTTGGGTTTGCGCCACCAGCAAGGTACCAATGGCTTCGCCTTGGGTCAATCGCACCAAAGCATCGGGCTCGCGGCCCCATGCAATCACCGTGGATGCGCCAGAACCTGCTGCACGTTTGGCTGCCAAGATTTTGGTAATCATGCCGCCCTTGCCGATGCTTGAACCTGCGCCACCTGCCATGTCTTCGAGCTTGGCGTCGCCCGCACGTGCTTCGTGCACAAAGGTGGCTGCGGGATCACGGCGCGGATCAGCGGTGTACAAACCTTTTTGGTCCGTCAAGATGATGAGGGCATCGGCCTCAACCAAGTTGGCCACCAAGGCGCCCAAGGTGTCGTTGTCACCAAACTTGATTTCGTCGTTGACCACGGTGTCGTTCTCGTTGATGACGGGCAACACGCCATGCGTGAGCAAGGTCAACAAAGTAGAACGAGCATTCAGGTAACGCTCGCGATCCGCGAGGTCAGCGTGCGTGAGCAAGACTTGGGCAGAGCCCAAACCGTTTTCGCGCAACTTGGTTTCGTACATATGGGCCAAGCCCATTTGCCCCACCGCAGCGGCGGCTTGCAGCTCGTGCAGTTCTTGCGGGCGCGTGGTCCAGCCCAAGCGCTTCATGCCTTCGGCAATCGCACCGCTGGACACCATGATGACCTCACGGCCATCGCGCACCAAAGCACTGAGCTGGCGACACCATTCACCAATGGCTTGTTCGTCCAAGCCACGACCTTCGTTGGTGACCAAGCTAGAGCCGACCTTGACCACGATGCGGCGTGCATCGCGCAACACGGTGGAGGTGGAAGGCATCATGGCTGCTTATTCAGGCGTGGGTTCAGCAAAGCGCGGATCCACGTACTCTGGCGGTTGCTCAGAGACTTGTTGCGCCTTGATGTGTTTGTAGATGTCTTTGATCAGATGCTCGCAACCTTCACGCGTGAGCGCTGAGATTTGGAACACAGGACCTTTGTATTTCATGCGCTTGACGAAATCGGCTACCAAGGCATCGCGCTCATCGGCTGCGACCATGTCGAGCTTGTTGAGCACAATCCAACGCGGCTTGTCGTACAAGGCTTTGTCGTATTTTTTGAGTTCGTTGACGATGGCCTTGGCTTGCGCCACAGGGTCCACGCCTTCATCGAACGGTGCAATGTCTACAAGATGCAGCAACAAACGTGTGCGTTGCAAGTGGCGCAAAAACTGATGACCCAAGCCTGCGCCATCTGATGCACCTTCAATCAAACCCGGCACATCGGCCACCACAAAGCTTTGCTCAGCGGCCACGCGCACCACACCCAAGTTGGGGTGCAAAGTGGTGAAGGGATAGTCGGCAATCTTGGGGCGCGCATTGGAAATGGCGGAAATCAGGGTGGATTTGCCCGCATTGGGCATACCCAACAAACCGACATCGGCCAAGACTTTGAGCTCCAGTTTGAGCTCACGTTTTTCACCGGGCCAGCCTGGTGTCTTTTGACGCGGCGCGCGGTTGATCGCGCTCTTGAAACGCATGTTGCCAAAGCCACCGTCACCGCCCTTGGCGATGGTGATGACTTCACCCGGCACGAGCAACTCAAACAACACGTCGCCAGTTTCGGCGTCGCTGATGATGGTGCCCACGGGCATTTTTAGTGTGATGTCGTCTCCAGCATGGCCAAACATGTCGGAGCCCATGCCGTGCTGGCCACGTTTGGCCTCGTGGCGGCGTGAGTAACGGAAGTCAACCAAGGTATTGAGGTTGGGGTCAGCCACGGCGAACACATGGCCGCCGCGCCCGCCGTCGCCACCATTGGGGCCGCCGAACTCTTTGTACTTCTCATGACGGAAGGAGACGCAGCCGTTCCCCCCATCACCAGCGGCGATGTCGATATAGGCTTCGTCTACGAATTTCATGGGTCTAGTGTAAAAAGTAAAGCCCCGACAAGTCGGGGCTTTGTCACAAATCAGTTTGAAAAAATCAAACGGGTGTGATGTTGACCATGTGCTTGTTCAAAGCGCCTTTAACGCCGAACGAGACGTGGCCGTCAACCAATGCGAACAAAGTGTGGTCTTTGCCCACACCGACGTTGGTGCCGGGGTGGAACTTGGTACCACGTTGACGCACGATGATGGAGCCAGCAGAGATCAACTCACCGCCGAAAGCTTTCACACCGAGCATTTTGGGCTTGGAATCACGCCCGTTGCGCGTAGAGCCGCCGCCTTTTTTCTGTGCCATGTCAAATGCTCCTTAACCGTTGATGGAAGCAATCTGCAGTTCTGTGAACTGCTGACGATGCCCTTGGCGTTTTTGGTAGTGCTTACGACGACGCATTTTGAAAATGCGAACTTTGTCGTGTTTACCGTGAGCCACGATGGTGGCTTTCACAGTTGCGCCGGACACCAAGGGAGTGCCGATCTTGAGTTCAGCGCCGTTGCCGACTGCCAACACTTGATCGATCACGATCTCTTGGCCTACGTCCGCAGCAATCTGTTCTACTTTAATTTTTTCGCCAGCAGCAACACGATACTGTTTGCCACCGGTTTTTATGACCGCGTACATGTGAGACCTCTAGATAAGAATCTATGTGGATATCTACGGACGGATTTCCGCAGAGCCCGAAATTATAGCAGTGAAAGGCC